>Ga0209471_1000035_pt1 | contig 119665 bp, 120 predicted proteins | sample GraSoiAngelo_128_FD_185885 | JGI IMG/M metagenome (GOLD analysis project Ga0209471, IMG submission 185885) | Grasslands soil microbial communities from the Angelo Coastal Reserve, California, USA - 14_0927_12_20cm (SPAdes) (version 2) | ecosystem: Environmental > Terrestrial > Soil >...
AGCAGCTGAAGATGGCGGTCAATAACAAGAAGTAAACCGCAGGCGCGGCTCGATCGGCAGGTCTAAACGCCGACGGGCCGCCCAGCGGGGCGGCCCGTGATCAGCACAAGCGCCTGCGGTTTACATCTTCCGATCTAGCCGCGCCTGCGCCCGGCGTCCTCTGATCGTGACGCCGGTGAGGCCGCGCACGACTTTTTCCGCGACGGCGGGCGCGACCTCGACCAGGGTGAAGGTGTCGCGCACATCGATCCGGCCCATGTGATTCTTCTCGAGCCCGACCTCCCGGATCAGCGCCCCCACCAGGTCCTTCGCCGCGATGCGATCCTTCTTCCCCACGTTCACGAACACCCTCGTCCAAGTGGCAGTCGGCGAGACAGCCGGCTGACTGACGGCAGTTGGCTGACGGCTGATGGCGAACAGCGCCGCCGCTACCTCCGCCGGGTCGAAGCGCTCGAACAGCGGGCTCAGCAGCGCGAGCTCGGCGTCGACGGCGCCGTCGGCCACGAGCCGCTCGATCTCTGCGCCGAGCGCCTCGATCCGGTCGCGCGCCCGGTCCGCCGGGGAAGGCAGCGGCACGGCCACGAGCGGCCCTGCGACGGAGCGGAGGTACGGTAGCTGCGCCGCCGTGACGAGCAGCACCGGTTCGCCGAGCCGGGCGAGGGCCGTGAACTGCTCGCGGCTAGGCAGCCGGGTGCACAGGACGGCGTCGGGGGGAGGCGTGACCGACGTCGCGTCGAGCAGTCCGCCGTCCCAGATGAACGGGCGCTGGGCATCGAGCGCCTCGAGGACGGCGCGCCCGGCGGCGTGCCGGCGGAACTGCGGAACGACCGCGTAGCGCGCCGGCCCCACGGGACCGAGCGAGCCACCACTGCCGTCCACGGGCGTGGCGCCCACGATCAGAGCCCGGCGGGCGTGGCGCTCGAGGAAGTCGCCGAGCGCCGCGGGATTCCAGCTCAGCACGATGCGGCGCGCCTCGTGCGCTTCCGCGAGCAGCGCGTCGAGCGCGGCCGCGTGCTCGCCCGACACGAGGGCCTCGGGCCACGCGACGACGACGGTGGAGAGGGCGCCCAGCTTGAGGGCGGAGCGGGTGAGCAGCGCCGCGAGGTCCTGCACGGCACCGGCGAGCAGTGGGACGGCCCCCTCTTTGAGGATGCGTGTGGCTCGGGACAGCCCGGTGACGGCGTGGACGCGTACGCCCGCGGGCGCCGCCGCCGCCCACTCCGCCGCGGACCCGTGATCCCCGCACACGATCACGGCCGGTGCGCTCACCAGCTCCCACACCACGGTCGCCTGCTCCACGTCCGGTGGCAGGACCAGCACCAGGTGGCGGCCGCGCTGCAGCGCGGCCTTCGCTTCGTCCAGCGTCACACGATCCTCGGTTGTCAAAGGGCGCGAACATGGTACCTTCCGGGCAACCGAAAGGCAACGTCATCGTGAAAACGCAGCGGAGTCAGTCGCCCATGACGACCCAAGGCTCGCTATTCGGCCTATCCCCGAACCTGCACCACCTCGAGACGTCCGCCACCATCGCGATCTCGCAGGAAGCCAAGCGGCGCAAGGCGGCGGGGGAGGACGTGATCGACCTGGGGGCGGGGGAGCCCGACTTCCCCACGCCGCCGATCGCCGCGGACGCCGGGGTGCGCGCGATCCGCGACGGCAAGACCCACTACGCGGCGAACGAGGGGATTCTCGAGCTCCGGGCGGCCGCGGCGACGCAGTTATCGCTGCTCTCGGGCGGCCGTCCGGTGAACGCCGACCACATCGTCATCTCGAACGGCTCGAAGCAATCGCTCTTCAACGTCTGCTTTAGCGTGTTCGGTCCCGGCGACGTCGTCGCGATTCCGGCGCCCGCCTGGGTGTCGTATCCGCAGATCGTTCACCTGACGCGCGCGCGGCCGGTGCTGGTGCCGGGCGATCCGGAGTGGGGGCTCAAGCTGAGTGTGCGAGACCTGCAGCGCGTGGTGCCGGGCGCGCAGGGGCTGATCCTCTGCTCGCCCTGCAACCCCACGGGCTCGGTGTACACCCTCGCCGAGCTCAAGGCGATCGCCCAATGGGCGCGCGATCACAAGGCGTGGGTGATCGCGGACGAGATCTACCGCCGGATCCACTATGGGCCGGGCCCGGCGCCGTCCTTCCTCGACCTGCCGGACGACCTGCTCGAGCGGGTGGTGATCATCTACGGGGTCAGCAAAGCGTACGCGATGACGGGGTGGCGGATCGGCATCGCGCTCGCGCCGCCGAAGGTGGCCAAGGCGATGGCCGCGCTGCAGTCACATACGACCACCGGCGCGAACCACCCGGCGCAGTGGGCCGCGGCGGCCGCGCTGGGGGACGAGCGCGTGGAGCAGGACGTGGCGCGCATGGTGGCGGAGTTCCGCAAGCGGCGCGAGCTCGTCGTCGGCCGGTTCCGCCAGGACCTCCCGGGCGTCGAGTTCGTGGACCCGCTGGGCGCGTTCTACTTCTTTTTCCGAGTGGATTCGTTCGGCGGCATCAGTGGCACGGAGTTCTGCACGCGGCTGATCACGTCGACGGGCGTCGCGCTCGTCCCGGGCGCGGCGTTCGGGGACGATCGGTGGGCGCGCTTGAGCTACGCGGCGGCGACGGAGGACATCGCGAAGGCACTGGATCGGATCATCGGGTTCGCGACGAAGCTCGCCGACTAGAGCTTCGCCGTGCGGTGCGACAGCACCTCGACGCCCTTGTCGGTCATGAGGCAATCGTCCTCGATCCGCACCCCGAAATGGCCGAGCTGGTAGATCCCCGGCTCGATCGTGAACACCATCCCCGGCTCGAGGCGTGTGTCGTTGCCCTCCACCAGGTACGGCACTTCGTGGCCATCCATGCCCAGGCCGTGTCCCAGCCGGTGCGTGAAGGAGGGACCATACCCGCCATCCGCGATGACCTTGCGGGCGGCGCGGTCCATCTCCTGACACGGCGTGTACAGCGGCCGCCCGAGCTCGATCGCGGCGGTTTGGGCGTCGTGCACCAGATTGAAGACCTTCTTGAACTCGTCGGACGGGCTGTCCCCGAACCAGATGGTGCGGGTGATGTCGGACTCGTACCCGGTGACGCGACAGCCACAATCGATCAGCACGACGGCCTCCCGCTCGAGCGTGGGGCCGGCCGGCCCGCCGTGGGGCAGCGCGCTCGAGGGTCCGAACTGCACCAGCCCGCCGCCCGGCGCGCCGCGCTGCTGCATCTCGCGAGACAGGAGTTGCGCCACGTCGCGCTCGCTCTGCCCGGCGGCGAGCTGCGCGAACGTCGCGGCGATCGCCGCCTCGGTGATCGTGATGGCGCGACGGATCAGGGCGACTTCCTCGGGGGCTTTGATGATCCGCAGGCGCTCGGTCACCGGCGCGCCGTTCACGAACTTCCAGCCCGACAGCTGGTCCGCCAGCGCCAGCGACACGTCGTAACTCGTGCTGGCCTCGAGCGCGATCACGCCATTGCCGCGCGGCTTCAGCTCCCGCACCACGCTGTTGACCAGCTTGTACGGGTTCGCCTGCTCCTCCCAGCCTCGCGCATCCGCGATGGCGCCGTGTTGCTTGATGCGCTCCACCTCGAATGCGGGACACACCACGACCGTCTTGCCGGTGGCCGGGATGACGACGGCGATCAGGCGCTCGCTGCGGCCGGGGTTGTAGCCGGTGAAGTACTCGTAGTTGGTGCTCGGCGTGGCGATGAGGAAATCGAGCTTGCGGCTCTTGAGCTCGGCCTGCGCGCGCTCGATGCGACGGGTGAAGACCTCCGGAGCCAGGGTGGGCTCCTGGACCGATCGCGGATTGCGGATTGCGGATTGCGGATTGGGGGGCGGAGGGGAATCCGCAATCCGCAATCGCCAATCCGCAATGACGGCGGCGCCAGCCGCCAGCAATTCGCGCCGTTCCATCGTCCTGGCCCCTCCCGAAAGTGCGGCCTATATTATCCGCCCTCCCGGGTCCCTGGAAGGTGTCGCTCGCATGAGCTTCGAGGCGCGTATCGAACCGCTCGACGGCAAGCTCCCCAAGGTCAGCTACCACTGGGACCCCGAGACCGACATCCTCTCCGTCGCTTGCAAAGGTGGCGGCAAGGCGAGCGGGTTGAACGGCACCGTGGATCTCGAAGGGCGTGACGGGTCCTTCGTCGTGATCGACGTCGCGGGCGGGTGCCTGCGCGGCGTCGATGTGGTGACCTGGCCCGAAGACATCCGCACCGTGGACATGCTGCCGACCCCGGAGCCGAGCAAAGAGGGCAGCGTCACGTTTCCCAGCCGGAAGTCCCAGCCGGGTGTCGCGGCCGTCGAGGTGGACACGGCGCTCACGGTCGAGAAGAATCAGCAGGAATCGGTGTTCCACCTCCGCGTGGGACGCACCCGTCCCGCGACCGTCGTGCGCGTCGCGGACCGGCTGCTCGTGGAGGTCGACAAGCAGTCACGCCTCGTCGGACTCTGGTTCCTCGACGTCCCGCCCTTCCCGAACGTCGAGGCGACCGCCTGATCGTGGATGAGCGGCTCGAGCGATACATCACCGAGCTGTTCGCCCCGGAAGACGCGATTCTGACCGCCATCAGGGAGCGACACGCGGCGCTGGGGCTCCCGCCGATCCTCATCTCCCCTGACGAAGGGAAACTGCTGCACGTGCTGCTGCGCGCCGTGGGAGCGACCCGGGTGCTCGAAATCGGCGCGCTGGCGGGATACTCGGGCGTCTGGCTCGCGCGGGCGCTGCCGCGCCACGGTCGCCTCACGACCATCGAGCGCGATCCCCGCCATGCCGCCCTCGCCCGGCGCTCCTACGCGGAGGCCGGGCTCGGGGACCGCGTGGAGCTGATCGAGGGCGCCGCGCTCGCCGTCGTGCCCACGCTGGCGCCGGGGTTCGACGCCGTGTTCGTCGATGCCGACAAGGAGCCGCTGGCGCAATACTTCGACTGGAGCGTGCGGCTGCTGCGCGCCGGCGGCCTGCTGCTGTGCGACAACGCGTTCTTTCACGGGTCGGTGGTCGACGAGGCGGACCATTCTCCCGGGACGGAGGGGGTGCGGGCATTCAACCGCCTCGCCGCAACGGATCCCCGAGTCGTCTCGGCAGTGGCGCCGATTCGCGACGGGCTGGTGATCGGGGTACGAGTCTCACCATGAGCGATCAACTGCCGCGGGTCGGCGGCCTGGCGGAGCCCGACAAGGTCGAGCGACTGGTCGAGGCCGCGCCCGATGTCTGGTGGAGCAGCGTGGGGCCGTTCGCCGGCCTGCACGAGCTGAACGTGGTGCGGGTAGAGTACTTCCGCCGCGTCTTCGGAGGGTTTGGCGGCAAGCGGGCGCTCGACATCGGGTGCGGCGGCGGCATCCTCGCTGAAGCCCTGGCGGCGGAAGGCGCCGTCGTGACGGGGGTCGATCCATCGGAGAAATCCCTCGGTGTGGCGCGTGAACACGCCAAGCGATCCGGACTCTCTATCGACTATCGCCTGGCAACCGCTGAGAACTTGGCGTCTTGCAACTTCCCTGAACCCTTCGATCTGGTCTTCGCTGTGGACGTTCTCGAGCACGTGGACGACCGCGACCGCACGCTCGCGGGGATCGCGCAACTGCTCGCGCCCGGCGGCGGGCTGGGGTTCCTCACGCACAACCGCACCATCGCCGCGTTCCTGCAGGTGATCTGGGACGAGGAGTATGTGCACCATACCATGCCGGAGGGGTTCCACGACTTCGCGCGCTTCATCACGCCGGACGAGCTCACGGATGGGTTGCAGCGCAACGGCATGGTCGCGCAAGAGATGAAAGGGATCGCCCGAGCGGAAGACGGGACCGGCCGGCGGGTGCTCACCGATGACCTTACGGTGACGTACCTTGGCTGGGCGCTGCGGACACGCTAGCAGTGCCCCGTTCCTGGGTCGACGCGATCCTGGCGGCCGGCGCGGTGCCCGCGTCCTATGTCCCCGACGCGAGCGCCGGCCGCACTGATCTCGAGGAGTTTACCGGCGCCGACGGGGTTGAGGACGTCGCGCTTCGGACGTACGCCGTCGCGGACACGCGCCCGCTCGCGCCCGGCACGGTCGCGTTCCTGGACGGCATCGAGCAGTGGCGCGTCGTGGGGTACGGCGGCGTGACGCCGATCGTGCGCGGCTACGTGGCCGCGGCCGTGCGCCGCCGCGGCCCGGACCGGCGGCTCCGCACCGCCGCCGAGGCGTCCCGCGAGCTCGCCATCACGCGGCTCGAATCGCTTGCGGAACCGCTCCGCCGGGCGCTGGCGGCGTCCGGCGTCGACCTGCTCGAGCTCGCCGAGGAGGACGTGGGGCAGCCCGGCCGGGCGATCCAGGCGGCGCGGCGGGAGCTGGAACGGGCGCGCCTGGCGCAGGAGCGCGAGCTCGGCGAGCGATGCCTGGCCGCACTCGGACCGGACGAGTGGCTCGTGGTGGACGGCGTGCTGTCCGACTCGGCCGCGCTTTCGGCGCACCCTCGCGCCCTCGGGGTGATCAAGAGCCACGGCGCGCAGTACTTCGAAGGCCCGGAGCTCGAGCGGGCGCTCACCCTGCCCGCAGGACACCGCACCAGCGTGTTCCAGCCGAAGAGGCGCGGAGCGCGGCGGGCGATTTACTCCTGGTACCTCCGGCTGTGGCCCTGGGAGGGCAACGATCTACTGTACGGCCTGGTGCGCGTCGAGGCTCATGCGGACGCCGTCACCGTCGCCCGGGCTTCCGCGCTGTCGGCGTGGCTCCTGCGCGAACGGTCGCCCCTGTCCACACCCGATGCGCGCTGGGACCGCTTACTTTACGCTATCCATGATGTGGAGACGTATCTGAGATCCCGCACCCCGCGCGACGTCATCGCGCCTCCCGGCTCCCGGCTCCCCAGGACGGGATCGTGATTCGCCAGGCCGAGCCCGGTTCCCCCGCTCCCCTCGGGCGCGTCGTCGCCACCGAGCTCAAACCAGCCACGCCGCACCAATTTCACTTCTGGACCGCGAACGAGACGACCATCGGCATCGGGGCGATCGTGAAAGTCGAGGGGCCAGGGGTCGGGGATCAGGGGCCGGGGCGTGTCGTGTATGGCGTGGTGACCGACGGCTTCGCGTACTCCGACCTGGCGACGCCGCTGCACGACGTCGTGGCCGCCGAAGGCGACCCGGCGCGGGCGGCCGAGAGCCCCAGCGTCCGCCAGGAGATCCGTCTGTGGACCGCGGCGGTGCTGCGCCAGCAGCCCGAGGAGCCGCTGCAACCCGTGCCGCTCGGCGCCGTCTATGTCGCGAGCGACGCGGACGTCGCGCAGGCGCTGCGCATGGACGCCTACGTGACGGGCGCGCAGCCGAGCGGGATTCCCGTCGGCCTCTACACGGCGGCGGGCCTCGAGGCGCCCGTCTACCTGGACGCCGACTTCCTGCTCGGCCCCGAAGCCGCGCACTTGAACATCTCCGGCGTGTCGGGGCTCGCGACCAAGACGAGCGCGGTCGAATTCCTGCTCGCCTCGATCTTCGAGCACTTCCCGGCCCACAAGGGCCGCGTGGCCGCGCTGTGCTTCAACGTGAAGGGCCCGGATCTGTGCTTCCTCGATCGCCCGGGGGCGCTCGACGACGCCGACCGGCGGCGTTACGAGCGCCTCGGCATCACGCCCCAGCCGTTTGAGCGGGTGCGCTACTACGCGCCCTTCAAAGCCGACGGCGTGAACCTGAACACGTTGCGCACTCACCCCGACTTGGTGGGAGACGTCGAGCCACTGGTGTGGGGGCTCTCGGAGGTGCTCGATTTCGCCGAAGTCCTGCTGAATCGCGACGACATCGACGCCAAGGCGGACGCCTTCATCGACTTCTTGTCCGATCGCGTCCTCAACAAGGAGTTCGACGACGGTTTCGGCGGCAGCCATCGGGTGCAGACGTTCGCCGACCTGAACGGGCTGTTCCGGGCGATCTTCGACGGCCTCGAGCTGTCGGGACGGAGCGACATGTGGCGCACGCATCACATCGCCACCATTCGCAAGGTCCGGAATCGGCTCTCCAACATCTCCACGCGCTGCAAGGGCCTCGTCACCGACGACGGTCCGTCCAGCGACCTCCCGTGGGGTCGGTTCGAGGATCGCACCGTGTACGTGGTGGACGTCGCGAACGTCGATCCGCTCGGCCAGGATCTCGTGTTCGCGCGCGCCGTTTCCAAGCTGCGCGAGCACCTGGAGCGGCGCGATCTCGGCGTCGAGGCCGTCGTCGTCTTCGTCGACGAGCTCAACAAGTACGCGCCCGGCGACGGACCGGAGACGTACGTGCGCAAGATGTTGCTCGATATCTCGGAACGGGGGCGTTACCTTGGCCTCGTGCTCTTCGCGGCGGAGCAATTCCGCTCCCAGGTGCACCGGCGGGTGGTCGGGAACGCGGGCACGACGCTGTTCGGGCGCATGGACGCCGACGAGCTCGCCACGCCGGGCTACCACGTGCTCTCGCCGGCCGTCAAGATCAAGCTCGCCACGCTGCCGATCGGCGAGCTGATGGTGCGCCACCCCCATTTTACGCAGCCGATCTTCGTCCGCTTCCCGCGGCCCGCCGTGCTGCGCGGGCGGGACGGCGTCGAGCGCTTTCCGCCGGCCGCGGACCTGCCCTTCGAGGAAGCCGTGGTCCGTCAGCTGGCGCGACTCGACCGTCGCATCCGGCCGAATCAGGTGAAGGACCTGATCGCCGAGCGGCGCCCGGACGACGTGCGGCGCGCCCTCGCTGCGGTGCGCCGCACGCGCCCCGACGATGCCCTGGCGTATTTCCGCCGGATGCTGGGCGCGCGGGTCGCGCCCGCGACGGCGCCTGCCCGCGAGGCGGTGCCGCCGCTCAATCCGATCTCGGAAGAGCCCTACTGATCGCGTGAAGCTCGCCCACCTCGCCGACCTGCACCTCGGTTTCCGCCAGTACGACCGGCAGACGCCGCGGGGGGGGAATCAGCGGGAGGCGGACGTCGCCGAGGCGTTCCGCCGCGCCGTGGACGACCTGCTCGTGCAACGCCCCGACCTGATCGTGGTCTCGGGCGACGTCTTTCATTCCGTCCGGCCGACCAATCCGGCGATCCTGTTCCTGTTCCAGCAGCTGCACCGGCTGCGGGCCGGGCTGGCGGACGCACCGATCGTCGTGATCGCGGGGAATCACGACACGCCGCGCTCGGTCGAGACCGGAACGATCCTCAAGCTGTACGAGGCACTCGGGGTCCACGTGGTCGTGGATCAGGCTCGGCGCATCGCGTTCCCGCAGCTCGACTGCGCGGTGCTGGCCGTCCCGCACCAGGCGCTGATGCAGGCGGAGCGGCCGGCGCTGCGTCCGGAGCGCGGCGCCGCGCACAACATCCTGGTGCTGCACGGCGTGCTGGAAGACATCATCGATCCCGAGTGGAGCGTCTCCGACTATGGGAGCGCCCGTCTCACGCGCCCCGACCTCGCCGCCGCGCAGTGGGACTACGTGGCGCTCGGGGGATATCACGTGCTGCACGACGTGGCGGCGAACGCCTGGTACGCCGGGAGCCTGGAGTACGTGAACCCGCGGGCCTGGGTCCAGGTGCGCGAGGAGGCGAGTCGCGACGTCCCCGGCAAAGGCTACCTCCTGGTGGAGGTGCCGGGGGCGCGCACGAGCTTCCGTCCGGTCGCGGCGGCTCGGAAGCACCTCGACCTGCCGCCCATCCACGGCGCCGGGTTGACCGCGCGGCAGCTGGACGAGCAGATCGCTCAGCGGGTGGCGGGCTCCAAGCCGGCGATCGACGATCAGGTGGTACGCCTCATCGTGTACGACGTGGCGGCGGGGACCGCGCGAGATCTGGACCACCCGGCGATCCGCCAGTACAAGGCGCGTGCGCTCAATTTCCATCTCGATGTCCGGCGGCCGGAGCCGCAGCGAGTGGTCGGGGGGGGCGCGCCGGGCCGGCGCCATCCGCTCCCCGATACGCTGCGCGAGTTCCTGGGCCGGCGACCGCTCGACGCCGATCTCGACCGCGACGAATTCGTGCGCCTGGGCGTCGCGTATCTGGACCGGGTCGGTGGGGAAGCCGCGGAGCGGGCGGCAGGGTCGGGCTGATGCGCCTGCACCGGCTCCGGCTGCTGAACTTTCGCCAGCACGCCGACACCGACCTGGTGTTCGGGTCCGGCATCACGGGCATCATCGGGCCGAACGGCTCCGGGAAGACGACGTTACTGGAGGCGATCGCCTGGGCGATCTACGGTAACGCCGCCGCGCGCGGGGACAAGGAGTCGATCCGGAACCTGCGCGCCAAGGCGCGCTCGAGCGTGCGGGTGGAGATGGAGTTCGGGGTCGGCGCGCACGAGTACAAGGTGGCCCGCGGGCTGCACAACGCCGAGCTGTACCAGGACGGGCAACTGGTCGCGAACTCGCTCACGGAAGTGACGGCGAAGCTCGAGCGCGCGCTCGGGATGACGCACGACGAGTTTTTCAACACCTACTTCACGGGGCAGAAGGACCTGGCGGTGATGGCGAAGCTGAGCCGCCCGGAGCGCGCCGCGTTCCTGTCGCGCGTGCTGCGCTACGAGCAGCTCAGCCTCGCGCAGGAGCGGATCCGGGAGGAGAAGAACGCCCTCGCCGCGGAGCTGCACGGGCGGGAAGCGGGGCTGCCGGAGCCGGCGGCGCTCGAGCGCGAGCGCGGGGCCGCGGCCGCGCGGCTCGAGCAGGCGCGGCGGGCCGCCGCGGAGGCGCAGGCCGCCCGCGGGCGGGCGCAGCAAGGGGACGCGCGCGAGCAGCCCCGCTGGCGGGAATGGGTGGAGAAGGAGAAGCGCGTCCACTCGCTCGACGGCGACCGGCGGATGGCCGAGCAGGCGGTGACGGTCGCCAAGCAGGAGTGCGAGCGGCTCGACCGGGAGATGGCGGAGGCCCTCAAGGCGCGCGACCAGCTCGACGCCCTGCGGACCGAGCTCGAGCCGATCGAGCGGCTGAAGCGTGAGCAGGCCAAGCTCGAGCATCTGCAGAAGGAGGAGACGGCCCGTCGCGCCGACGAAGGGCAGCTGGCGGAGCTGATGCGAACCATCGTGGCGCTGGGCCGCCGCATCACGGAGCTGGCGCCGGCCAGCGAGGCGCTCGCTGGCGTGGAGCGCGAAGCGGGGGCGCTCGGCGAGCGGCTCGAGCTCGCCGAGCAGGCGGCCGAAGAGCAGCGGGCGGCGTGGGTGCGGGAGAAGGAATACGCGACCACACGCCGCGCCGATCTGTTGAAGCAGTACGACGAGGTGAAGGAGCAGCGCGACAAGATCGAGCAGCTCGGGCCCGAGGGGACGTGCCCGACGTGTCGCCGGCCGCTCGGGGCCGAATACGCCGAGGTGCTGGGCGTCCTGGACCGCCAGATGCAGGCGATCGTGGAGGACGGAAAGTATTTTCGGCAGCGGCTCGAGCAGCTGGCCCAGCCGCCCGCGACGGTGGCGGCTGCAGAGACGGCGCGCGACGCCTTGCTGGTCGAGAGCCGCCGGGCGAGCGAGCGCGCCGGCGAGCTGCGCGCCCAGCTCGAGGAGCGCGACCGCGCCGTGGCGCAGCGTCGGGGCCTCGAGACGCGGGCGCGAGTGCTCGACGGCCTGATTCGGACCCGGCCCACGGGCTACGACCGGCACCGGCACGACACGGTCCGCGCCGAGCTCACGAAGCTCGAGCCCGTAGCGCTCGAGGCGGCGAAGCTCGCGGAGCGGGCGAAGCGGGCGGAGATCTTGGTCAGGGAGGCTGAGCTGGCGGAGCAAGCGCTGTCGGTGCACGAGCGCCGCGCCCGCGAGCTCGCGACCGCCGTGGCGGCGGAGCAGTTCTCGGAGCAGGCGTTTGCCGCGGCACGCGAGCGGCACGACCGCGCGGCCCGGGCGCTGCGCGAAGCGGAGCTCGCCGTCGCGGAGACGCGTGGAGAGCTGACGGCGGCCGAGGCGGGCGTCCGCGAGGTGCAGCGCCGCGAAGCGGAACGCGCCGTGCAAGAGCGCCAGATCGGGGAGCTCAAGGTCCGGCTCAAGCTCCATCACGAGCTGGACCGCGCGTTCGGCGACCTGCGGGCGGAGCTGAACGCCGCCATGCGGCCCGAGATCGCGGAGCTCGCCTCCGGTTTTCTCGCCGATCTGACGGACGGGCGGTATGAAGCCGTGGATCTGAACGACGATTATGTGGTCACGATCATCGACGACGGCGTGTCGAAGCCGGTGATCTCCGGGGGCGAAGAGGATGTGGCGAACCTGGCGCTGCGCCTCGCGATCTCCCAGATGATCGCCGAACGGGCCGGCCAACCGCTGACGCTGCTCGTGCTGGACGAGATCTTCGGCTCACTGGACGACAGCCGCCGCCAGCACGTGGTCGGCCTGCTGCGGCGGCTGGCCGACCGCTTCCCCCAGGTCGTGCTGATCACCCACATTGAGCAGGTGCGCGAAGGGCTCGACCGCGTGATCCGAGTCGACTACGATGCCGCGCAGGGCACCAGCGTCGTGCGCGACGACACCGCAACCCTGGGAGCCGCCGATGCGGGCGTGGCTGCCTGAGCAGCAGATTTACGGCCCCGAGCCCGCGACGGAGCGGGACATCGCCGGGCTGAACCGCGTCTTCGCCGACGCGTTCACCGACCGTTACCGGCGCGACGGGCTCGTCGGCGTGCGGGTGCCCTACCTGAATCCCCAGGTGTGGCGCTACGCCCTGCTCGACGCCGGCGCCGGCGCGATGCTGTGGCGCGACGAGTCGGGGCACATCGTGGCGTTCAACGTCGCACACCGCTCGGGGACCGAAGGCTGGATGGGCCCGCTCGCCGTACGACCCGATCGCCAAGGTGGCGGCGTGGGGAAGACGATCGTCCGTACGGCGGTCGACTGGCTGCTCGAGCAGCGGGTCGTGACGCTCGGCCTCGAGACCATGCCGCGCACCGTCGAGAACATCGGCTTCTACGCCCGGCTCGGCTTTTCCCCGGCGTACCTCACCGTCACGCTGACCAACGACATCGCGACGCGCGGCCACGCGGCGCCGACGCTGCTGTCGCAGCGCAAGGGAGGCGCCGCGGAGGCGGCGCTCGATGCCGCCCGGCGGCTGGCGCACGAGCTCGCCGCCGGATTCGACTTCACCCGCGAGTTGCTCCTCACGGCCGAGCTCGGCCTGGGCGACGCTTCGCTGCTCGACGGCGACGACGGCCTGAACGCGGTGGTGCTGTGGCACGCGGCGCCGCTCGCGGAGGGGCGACCCAAGGACGAGGTGCGCGTCCTCAAGCTCGCCGCCCGCGACATGCATGCGTTCGACGCCGCGGTCGCGGCGACGGAGGCTGCCGCCGCGCGGCTCGGCATCCGCCGTGTGGCGATCCGCTGCCAGACCCGGTTCGACGAGGCGTTCCGCCGCCTGGTCGCGCGCGGCTACCGCGTCCGCTGGACCGACCTGCGCATGACGTACGAGGGCTATCCCGAGCCGCATCCCACCGGAGGCGTGCTGTTTTCCAATTGGGAGATCTGAGGCTGACCGTCGGCCTCGTCATCTTCGCCCTCACGTATCTCCTCATCGCCGTTCAGCGGCTGCCGTTCGTGCACCTGAACCGCCCGGCGGCGAGCCTGGTGGGAGCGGTCGCGATGGTCGTGTTCGGCGTGCTGCCCCTCCCGGACGCGTACGCCGCCGTCGACTTCGACGTACTGGTCTTCCTGCTCGGCATGATGCTCATCGTCGGCTACCTCGAAGTGGGGAAGTTCTTCGAGTGGGCCGCACGGTGGGTGCTCAGGCGGGTGGGGACACCCGAGCGGCTGCTGCTCGGCGTCGTGGCGGGCGGCGGTCTGCTGTCGGCGTTTTTCGTGAACGACACGATTTGCCTCGTCGTGACGCCCGTGTTGCTCGCGGCGCTCGGCCCGTTACGGGTGCGGCCCAACGCGTACCTGATCGGGCTCGCGATGGGATCGAACGTCGGGTCGGTGCTGTCGGTCACCGGGAACCCGCAGAACATGCTCGTCGGGATCTGGAGCGGCGCGACGTTCGGCGCGTTCCTCGTCCACATGCTGCCCGTGGCGCTCGGCGGCCTGGCAATCACCTACGGCTACCTGCGATGGGCGTACCGCCGCGAGCTAAGCGAGCCGTTCCGGGAGCGGCTCGAGGCCGTGCCGGTGACGCTCGACCGACCGCTCGTCACGCGCGGCCTCGCGATGTTCGTGGTCGCCGTGGTCGGGTGGCTGGCCGGCGGGTCCCTGCCGCTCGTCGCGATCGGCGCCGGAGCGCTCATGGTGCTCGTGGCCCAGCGCGATCCCGCATACGCGATCGAGCGGGTGGACTGGAGTTTGCTGCTGTTCTTCGCGTCGCTGTTCGTGGTGATGCGCGGCTTCGAGCAGACGGGTGCCGTCACGTGGATCGACCGCCACGCGCTCGGCCTGGTCGAGAGCGGCTCGCTCTGGCGCGCCGCGACGGCGGTGAGCGCCGTGATGGTGACGCTCTCGAACCTGATCTCGAACGTCCCGGCGGTGATTCTGTGGCGCAATACCGTCCCCCAGCTCCCGCACGCGGAGCTGCTGTGGCGGGTCGTCGCGATGAGCTCGACGTTTGCCGGGAATCTGCTGCTCATTGGCTCGATGGCGAACCTGATCGTGGCGGAGAAGGCCGAGACGCGCGGCGTCCGGATCGGGTTCGGGGAGTATGCGCGAGTCGGGGTCCCGGTGACGTTGCTGACACTGGCGTGGGGGATCGTGGCGCTGGTGGCGACGGGGTGAAGCCGCTGCTTTTGCCAAGCGCTTGCGAACCAGCAGGTTGCGCACCAGGCGCTTGCGCGCCGCGGCTCGATGCCCAATCATGGAGCGCGCCCCAACACCGAACATTAACCGAAACCCGGAGGTAGCATGAACCGCTTAGTACTGGGTCTCGCCATGGTCGGGCTGGCGTCGCTTGGGGCGACCGCGCAGGCCCGTGCGCAGGGCACACGGTTTGGTCTCGGTGGCGGGCTCGCCGCCCCCACGGGGGACTACGGTAGCGTGGACAAGGGTGGCTGGCACGCTGTGGTGAAGATGGATTTCGCGATCCCTATGGCGCCAGTCGGCGTCCGCGTGGACGGACTGTACGGCCGAACCACTCACAAAGATCAGAGCGGTACGGCCGTGCCGGGGAACACGCAGCTCGCCGGCGGCCTCGCCAGCCTAGTCTGGAACGTGCCGATGCGCGCTCCGATGTTTAAGCCGTACGTGCTCGCCGGAGCGGGCGTGTACCACGTGAAGGTCTCGACGTCCTTGGGCGATGCCTCGGAGACGAAGCTCGCCTACGGTGGCGGCGCTGGTGGCTCGTTCGGCGCCGGCCCGGCCCGGTTCTTCGTCGAGGCGCGGTACCTGAGGGTGCAGGAGACCGGGGGGGCGATGACTTTCTTCCCGATCACTGCCGGAGTCACGTTCGGCCTGTAGTAGCTTCACCGCAATCGAACCGCGGCGTCGCCTGCTGACCGGGCGGCGCCGCGGGTTCTTTCAAACCGGCCGACCGTCATCTCGGCCGCGACTCCTCGACGAGGCGCTGGAAGCGTGGCGAGGTGCGCAGCGCGTCGAATTCCGGCGAGCGCAGGAATAGCCCCAGTCTCCCGCCGCGTGGACGAATCCGCTCCAAGACCTCCAGCGCCCGCTCATGATTTCCGAGCGCCACCAGGGCGGCTGCGATGTGCCTCCCGTAGAACGAGTTCAGATCGGGCCGGTCACTTGCTTCCGTCAGCAACCGGTCTACGCGCGCGCGGGCGGCGACCGTGTCGCCCGCGCGCACCTCCAGCTGAGCGAGCACCGACTCCTCGAGCGGGGGCTCGCCCGGGGCGATCCGCAGCGCCGTCTCCGCATCGGCCCGCGCGCCCGCGATGTCACCGAGGTAGAGACGGGACAGTCCGCGCATGGCATACCCGTCGTGGAAACCAGGATCGACCGTCAAGGCGCTGTCCGTCCAGCGGCTGGCTTCTTGGTAGCGCCGCTCGATGAAAGCCCCGCCCGCGAGAATGACCATCGTGATCGCCGACGCCGGATCGAGCTCGAGGGCATGCAGCAACGCACGGCTCGCGGCTGCGTCGTCTCCGAGCTCCCGCAGCATCGCGCCGTAGAATGTGAAGGCTTCGGCGCTCTGGGGATCGAAGACCGTGGCGAGCCGCATAGCCTCCTTGGCCCGCGGCGGGTCGACCGATCGCAGCAGGTTCCCGCGTGCCAGCCATGCGTCCACCGCGGTGGAGTCTGATCGGAGCACGCGATCAGCGAGGGCGAGTCCGCGGGCCAGCAGACTCTCGGCCGACACGCCCGGGTACGACCAGCCTCGGTTCACGAAGAACCCGTACACGTAGGCGATGCGGCCGCGCGCGGCGCCGAATCCCGGGTCCAGGCGGAGGGCCGCCTCGTACTCCTCCGCGGCATGCGCCTCCGCTCGCGCCGTGCGCTGGGCCAGATAAAAATTGCCGCGCAAGAAGTGGTCGTATGCGCCCGGTTGGCGCGTGGGCCGGGCGGCGAGCACCGTCCGCTCGACAGGGAGCAGCCGGCCAGCGACGGCGGCGGCGACGGCGCGGGCGTTCTCCTCCCCGATCGAGAGCAGATCGCCACTGCTGCGGTCGAAGACATCACCCCAGACCTGCAGCCCATCGGCCGCGCGCACGAGCTGCACCGTAACGCGCAGCCGGGGGCCGGCTCGACGCACACTCCCGCTGACCAGGTAGGCGACGCCGAGGGTCTGCCCGAGCACTGCGGGATCCTCGGCGCCCCGTTCCCGGAACCGTTTCACGGCGTTGCGCGACTTGACGGTGAGGCGCTCGATCTGACCGAGGCGGACGATGATGTCCTCGGTCAGGCCGTCGGCCAGGTAGGCGTCCGCCGTATCGCGCGAGAGGTTATCGAAGTACAGCACCGCGATGCTGTTGGGCGGCACCCCGGGCTTGCGCCCGGGCTCAGCGCGAGCCGCACGGCACGGCGGCGTCGAGCCGTCGGGGCATTGGGCGTGGAGACCGTTGTACGACGCTACGACGCTAAGTGGCACGACGAGAGTAAGCGCGCGCAGCGCACCCGGCCCGCCCTCGACCGCCCTTGACCGCCCTCGACGACCGTTGGTCATCTCGGCCGTGACTCGTCCAGCAGCCGCTCGAAGCGCGGGTGCGAGCGGATCGCATCGAACTCGGGCGACCGCAAGAAGAACCAGAGGTGAGCGCCGCGAGGTCGCACGCTCTCCAGGACTTCGAGGGCGCGCTGTTGGTCGCCGAGCGCAACGAGCGCTGCGGCGAGGTGCCTCGCATAAAACGGGTTGACGGTCGGCGCGTTCGGCGCGTCGGCGAGGAGTCGTTCGATGAGCCCGCGAGCGCGCACCGTGTCGCCCTCGCGCGCCGCGAGTTGTGCCAGCACCCGTTCCTCCCAGTTCTGCTCGCCCGCGGCGACGCGGATGGCGCTCTGGGCGTCGCCGCGGGCACCGGCGGTGTCGCCCCGATACAGGCGAAACACCGCGCGCATGGCGTAGCCGTCATGGAACCCCGGGTCGACGGCCAGCGCGCTGTCCGCCCAGCGGCGGGCTGCCTCGTAGCGCCGCTCAATAAAGGCGCCGTCCGCCAGGACGATCATGGCGATGGACAGCGCCGGATCGATGGCCAGGGCCTGCCGGAGTGAGCGGCTTGCGGCGGCCGTATCGCCGAGGTGCGTCAGTGTCGCCCCGTAGGTGAGCCAAGCCTCGGCGTTCGCGGGATCGAGCCGCGTGGCGCGCCCCAGTGCCTCCTTGGGGCTTTGCAGGGTTGGGTCGACGCTCCACAGGAGGGCCCCTCGGGCCAGCCACGCGTCGGCCGCGCCCGAGTCCTGGCGGAGTGCGCGGTCCGCGAGCGCGAGGCCCCGAGCGAGGAGGCTCTCCGGCCCCAGGCCAGGGTACTGCCAGCCGCGGATGAGAAAGATGGCGTGTACGTGAGCCACCCGCGCCAAGGCCTTCACGAAGACGGGATCGAGCCGCACGGCCGCATCGTATTCTTCGATGGCGCGGCGTCCCGCGTCCGGGGTGCGTCGTTCCAGGTAGTAGTTCCCGCGCATGAAGTGGTCGTAGGCTTCGGGGTGGCCCGTGGGCCGCAGGGCGAGGGTCGCCTGCTCGGCCGGGAGCAGGCGACCCCCGATCGCCGTGGCCACCTCCCGGGCGATGTCCGCTTCGATGGCGAGCAAGTCCATTGCCCCTCGGTCGAAGCTCGCTCCCCAAACGCGAAACCCGTCGGCGGCGCGGACCAGTCGCACGGAAACTCGCACGCGCGCGCCCGAGCGTCGCACGCTGCCCTCCACCACGTAGCGCACGCGGAGCGTGCGGCTCAGGGTCATGAGGTCCCCCGGCGCGGGGCCTTGTGCCCGCCGCACCAGGCTGCGGCTCTTTACCTGTAAACGCTCGATGGCGCCGAGGCGATCGGTGATTTCTTCCGTCAAGCCGTCGGCGAGGTACGCGTCGGTCGTGTCGTGCGAAAGGTTCTCGAGGTAGAGCACCGCGACGCTGTTGGATGACGGGGCAGGCGCGGCGCCGGCCGGCTGCACTCGGCACGGCGGCGTCGAGCCGTCGGGGCACTGGGCGTGGAGACCGTTGTACGACGCCACGATGCTTAGTTGTACGAGGAGAGCAAGCGCGCGCAGCGCATGCGGCCCGCCCTCGACCGCCCTTGACCGCCCTCGACCGGGCGTCATCTCGTCTCCGCGAACAGCGCCTGGAACCGTGGATCGCTCCACAGCGGTTGGTACATCCAGTGGCGCAGGAACCGTACGGCGTGGAAGCGGCGCTGCCACGGCGCCACCCGCCCCACCCAGGCGATAGCGCTGTCGGTTTGGCCGAGTTGGGCGTACGCGCCGGCGAGATATCCGGCATCGGTGCGCGAGAGTCCCCTCGGGCTGCGCCGCAGTTTCGCCCGGAGCGTGCTTCCGAGGGAGTCGATCGCCGCTCGCGCCCGTGCGGTGTCCCCCGACCCCAGCGACGCGATGGCGATCAGGGCCTGGTTGGGTGCGGGCACGTCTCCCAGCTCGATGGCGCGGGCGGCCGCGGCTCGTCCGCCGGCCCACCGGCCGAGGTGCAAATCGGCGGCGGCGGCTTGCCGATACAGCGCCGCAAAGCCGGAGTCGATGGAGAGGCCTTGCGAAGCCCACGCGACGGCTTCGAGCGGGCGGCCGGCAATGCTGAGGAATTCGGCGGCGCCGGCATAGGCGTATGCAAAGTAGGGATCACGACTGGGCACGCGTGTCTCGATCGCAATCGCGCTGTCGAGCTCGCCCGTGCCGTAATACCCCCACGCCAGCTGATGCAGCGCCTCGACATTGGCGGGGTCGAGACGCAACGCCCGTCGTTCGTAATCCAAGGCGAGCTTGGGGTCGTCACTGCGTGCCCCCATCGCGGCTCCCAACCAGGTCTCGCCGCTCGTGGAGTCGAGCGCGATGGCGCGTCGCGCCGCGCCGGTGGCGAGCGGGCCGAGGCTGTCGTACGGCACGCCCGGAAGGTCCCAGCCCCAATCCGCCGCGACGTTGTACGCATGGGCCAGGCCGGCATAGGCCGGCGCGAAGCTTGAGTCCAGGGCAATGGCACGGTCGTAGGCCGCGATCGCCCGGGCCGCCGCCGTCGCGGTGCGGGCGCGGATCGCCGCGCGCCCCGCTATGTAGGCGCGGTAGGCATCACCGTTGGTCGGCGGAGCGGCCACGAGCCGCGCGCGCTCCGCGCCCGTGAGCCGCCCCCGCACGGCCTCGACGACGCGCACCGCCACCGAGTCTTGCACGGCGAACACGTCGCGAACCGATTGATCGTAGGTGTGGGCCCAGACGTTGTAGCCCGTCGCCGCTTCCGTGACCTCCACCGCGACGCGCACGCGCACGCCCGCATGCCGCAGCGTGCCCTGCAACACGTACCGCACGCCCAGCTCGCGGCCCACCCGCCGCGGGTCGGCCGGCCCGCGCGCCCGGAAGCGCAGGGCCGCGTAGCGACTCGTGACACGCAGCCCGGTAACGTCGCTCAGCCGGGTGATCAGCTCTTCGGTGATGCCTTCGGCCAGGGTGACCTCGGCCGTGTCGCCTGGTCCGGTCACCAAGTAGAGGACCGTCAGCGACGGCGTGCGCTCGACGGGGACCGCATGTGAGGAAGTCGGCTTGGGGCGCGCGCAGGGCGGTGCCGCGCCGTCGGGGCATTGGGCGTGGAGCCCGTGCCACGACGCCACGACGCCAAGCTGTAGCACGAGGACTGCGCAGCGCGGCATTCTCATCGCGCGAGCCCCGGCGGTCGTGCCTCCTCGACCAGCCGCTGGAACCGCGGATCAGACCGCAGCGGATCGAACTCAGGCGCCCGCAGCCCGGACCAGAACCGCACGCCCCGCGGCTGCACGTGCTCCAAGAAACCGAGCGCGGCCGCGCGGTCGCCAAGCGAGAGGAACGCCGCCCCCGGGAGCAATCCCTCTTCCGCGGCCCTCTCCTGAACGTGAGTGACGATGTGGGGAAGGGCCCCGGCGAGTTGCTTCAAACGAGTGCGCGCGGCGACGCTGTCGCCGCTCTGCGCCTCGACCATGACCAGCAACGCCTCGCCCAGGCTCGAGTCCGCGCTTCCCAGTCGGAGCGCGGCCTCGGCGTCGCGGCGTGCTCCGGGCACGTCTCCCAGCACCAGGCGGATCCGGGTGCGCGACAGGTAGGCGAGGAAGAATTCGGGATTGACGCGCAACGAACTGTCGACCCAGCGCCGAGCGTCGTCATAGCGACGCTCGAAGAAGCTCAACAAGGCAAGGGAGTGCAGCGTGACGGCGCGCCCCGGCTCGATCTCCAGGCTGCGGCGCATCGCGGCTCGCGCGGCCGAATCCCGGCCGAGCGATCGGAGGGACGCTCCATAGGACCCGAGCGCTTCGGAATTGCGCGGATCGAGCGCCAGGGCGCGCTCGAAAGGGGACAGGTCGAAGGTGCGCTGCTCGGAGAATGTGTGAATGAACCCCCACGCCATCCACGCGTCCGAAACGGACGAGTCCTGCTCCATGGCGCGGGTCGCCGCTGCGCTGGCGCGCGCCAACATCGTGTCGCGTGTCAGCGCGGGCAGAGACCACCCGTACCTCACGTTGAGCGCATACGCGTAAGCCACGCGCGCTCGGGCGCGCGTGAACTCCGGGTCGAGGCGGCTCGCGGCCTCGTATTCTTCCACCGCCCGAGCCAAGCCGCTCGCCGACCGCTTCGCGAGGTAATAGTTTCCCCGCAGAAAGTGCTCGTGCGCTTCAGGGTTGACGGTGGGCCGCTCCGCCAGCACGGTGCGCTCCGCGGGCGCCAGCTGGCCGGCGATGGCGGTGGCAACCTCCGTGGCGAGGTCCTCCTGCAGGGAGAGCAAGTCCGTGGTGGCACGGTCGTACGTCTGGCCCCAGGCCCTGAAGCCGTTCGCGGCATTCACCAGACGCGCCACCACACGCACCCGCAGTCCGGCGCGCCGCACGCTCCCCTCCACCAGGTACCGCACGGCCATCGCGCGCCCCATGGAAATCCGATAATCCGGCGAGGCCTCTCGCAGTCGCCGTACACCCTCACGGCTCGCCTGTTTGACCAGGAGGCGCCGGATGTCCCCGAGCCGCGCCGCGACTTCCTCACTCAGCCCGTCGGCCAGGTACGCGTCGGTTGTGTCAGCGGAGAGGTTGTCGAAGTACAGCACCGCGACGCTGTTCGCCGGGACGCTCACGGGGCGGGTCGCCGTCGGGCACGGCGGCGGCGCGCCGTCGGGGCATTGTGCGAACAGCCCCTCGGTTGAGTTGACCGACAGCAGCAGCAGCAACACGGTCGCGCGCCGCAAGTTCAAAGCCTCCCGGCTGGACCGGCCCAACCTACGGCGCCCGCGAAAGCCTTGCCAGACCTGGTGGCCTTCTTCGACCCGAAGGCGTAGAATCTCGCCGTCCCCAACCTAGTGCCCCCATGTCCTTCAGTCGCTATGTCTGCGCTCTCGCCGCTGCCGTGCTGCTCGGCGCCGCCCCCCTCGTCGCCCAGAAGCCGAGGCCGAAACGGCCGACGGCCGCGGCGCCCGCCGACACCACCGCTCGCCGAACGGACACGACGGCCACCGCCAAGGACTCCCTCACCCGATTCCTCGAGAGCTTCTCGCTCCGCACCCTTGGGCCCGCGGCGTACAGCGGGCGGGTGACCGCGCTCGCCGTGCCCCACACGGCCGGGCCTGCGAAGACGTTCTACATCGGCGCCGCCGGCGGCGGCGTGTGGAAGACTTCCAACGGGGGGATTACCTGGCAACCGGTCTCGGAAGGGCTGGGTGTCGAAACCATCGGCGACATCGCCGTCGCCCGCTCCGATACGAACATCGTGTGGGTGGGGACCGGGGAGAAGAACAGCCTGCGCTCGCAGTGGTGGGGCGACGGCGTCTACCGCTCCAGCGATGGCGGCGCGAAATGGACGAACATGGGGTTGAAAGACACGCGCTCGATCGGACGGATCATCGTTCACCCCACGACCCCGGACATCGTCTACGTCGCGGCGCTCGGCCACCTCTGGGGCCCGAACCCCGAGCGCGGAATCTACAAGACGGCCGACGGTGGCAAGACGTGGACTCGGATCCTGTTCGTGAACGACACCACCGGCTTCGTGGATCTCGAGATGGACCCCGCGAATCCCGAGGTGCTCTACGCCGCCGCCTGGCACCGGCTACGCTGGGGTGGCAGCCACATGCAGGGGGCCGGGAAGGGAAGCGGGATCTACAAGACGACCGACGGTGGGAGGACGTGGACGAAGCTCACCGATCCCGCACGCAACAACGGTCTGCCGACCGACCGTCTCGGTCGCATCGGACTCGCGATAGCCGCCAAGGATCCCCGAGTCGTCTACGCCACGATTCAGGTGGATCGCGGCGTCACCGACCCGCTCCAAGGGCGCTATGGCGGCGTGTTCCGCTCGAGCGACGCGGGCGCGACGTGGACGCAGGTGAACGACCTCCAGGCGATCCCGCACTATTACTACGACGGCATCTGGATCGACCCGGCCAACCCGGACCACGTCTGGACCGTTTCCCCGTCGCTGCTCGAGAGCAAGGACGGCGGCAAGAGCTTCGCCCCGGATTCCATGCCTCTGGTGCACGGAGATTACCACGCGCTGTGGATCGACCCCGGCGACTCGCAACACTTGATCATCGCCAACGACGGCGGCGTGTACGTCTCACAGGACGGCGGCAAGGCGTGGGAGCACATGACGATTCCCATCGGGCAATTCTACACGGTGATCGTCGACAGCTCGCTCACGCCGTATCAGGTGTGCGGCGGACTCCAGGACAACGGCGTCTGGTGCGGGCCCAGCCGGACCCGGGACACGCTGGGCATCACCGACGGCGACTGGTATCCGGTGAACGGCGGGGACGGCATGTGGGTGCAGATCCCGGCGAACGACGCGTTCACGGTCTATTCCGGGTGGCAATTCGGGCACCTGTCGCGGCTCGATTTGAAGACCTGGCAGCGCGAGGACATCACGCCGCTCGCCCTCGACGCCGGCCTGGACTCCGGGTATCCCTACAACTGGGGCTGGACGACGCCGATTCTCGTGTCGCAGCACGACCCCACGGTCCTGTACGTGGGGGCGAACCATCTGGTCCGCATGACCCATCGCGGGGACGATTGGGACGTGCTCGGGCCCGACATGACCCGTGCGAGCCGGGAGCACCCGGCGCCCGAGGTGGGGCACACCAGCTATCACGCCGTCTTCGCGATCGCCGAGAGCCCGCGCTCGAAGGACGTAGTGTGGACCGGGTCGGATGACGGCCTCGTGTGGGTCACGCGGGACGGCGGGAAAACCTGGGCCGAGGTGAGCGCGGCCTTCCCGAAAGGCGCACCCACGTCTTGCTGGGTTGCCGCGATCGCGGCGTCCTACCACGTCGACAGTCGGGCCTACCTCGTGTACGACTGCCACCACCGCGACGACTATGCCCCGCACGTGTACCGCACCGAGGATCTCGGGAAGAGCTGGGTGGAAATCGGACATGGACTGCCGCAGGATCACGGGAGCCTCACCGTGTTCGAGGATCCCGTGAACCAGCGCGTCCTCTGGGTCGGTACGGCGAGCGGGGCCTACGTGACGCTCGACGGGGGCCAGAGCTGGCGGCGGTTCGGCAAGAACCTCCCCAACGTGCCCGTCGAGTGCCTGGCGATGTCGTTCGCGCAGCGCGACCTCGTCGTGTCGACGCACGGCCGCGGCCTGTGGATCACCAACGTCGCGGCGCTCGAAGAGATGACCGACACGCTGCTGGCGGAAGCCGTCCACCTGTTCTCGGTCGCTCCTGCCTATCAGTACCGCCCGCGCGACACCTACCCCGATTGGGGGAGCCGGCCGTTCGTCGCAGCCAACCCGCCGCGCGGCGCGGTGATCGCGTACTACTTGAAAGAGGTGCAGCCCGAGGGCGTCAAGCTGGTCATCACGACCGCCGCGGGGGATACGATCCGCCACCTCACCGGTCCCGGCTATCCCGGCCTCCAGCGCGTGACGTGGGATTTGACGCGCGACAAGCCGCGGCCGCGCGAGCTCGGCGGCCCCACGTCACGTGATGAGTTACGCCGGGCGCCCGCCGGCGAATACGTGGTGCGGTTGACGCTCGCGAAACGACGCCTCGAGCAACGGATCGTGGTACAGGACTGGCCCCCGGACCGCCTCGGCCGGTTGCGCTGACCCGCCCGTGGCCCGCGCGCCACAGCGTTGCGCGCGTCCGACTTGTGCGCGTGTGGTCTGCGTCACTGCGTCACCACACGCATTGTCGCTCCCGCGACGGAACGTTTTTTGCCCGCCCTGATCGCGAGCCCGTTCCATCGCGAGGAAGCCATGCCTGTCCGCACCTACGCAACTGTCGTCGTATTGGCACTATCGTTCGCCGCCTGTCAGGACGCGTCGCGCCCGGTCGACACCGGGTCGAGCGAGACCGCGCTGCAGCGCACCGGGCCGGAGGTCGTGCCCGGTCAGTACATCGTCGTGTTCTCGGACGGCGTCGCCGATCCGGCGACCGTGGCGACCGCGCTGGTTGGCAGCCTCGGCGGCACGATGCTGCACATCTACACGAGTGCCATCAAGGGCTTCGCCGCGCGGCTGCCGACTGCGGCGGCCGACGCGCTGCAGCGGAACCCGCTCGTCGCCTTCGTCGAGCCCGATGAAGTGATGCGGGCGGACGTCACTCAGGCGATGGATGCGAACGGCGATCCGTGGGGCCTCGATCGCATCGACCAGGGCGCCCTGCCGCTGTCGGGCACATACACCTACAGCGCCACCGGCGCGGGCGTGCACGCCTACATCATCGACACGGGGATTTGGACGCTGCACCCCGAGTTCGGCGGCCGCGCCGACGACGTCTATGACGCCTTGGGTGTGACGGGCGAAGACTGCAACGGCCACGGCACCCACGTCGCGGGGACGATCGGCGCCGCGACGTACGGGGTGGCGAAGGCGGTCTCGCTGCACGGCGTCCGGGTGCTGAGCTGCGCCGGCATCGGTCTCAATTCGGACGTGATCGCAGGAGTCGACTGGGTCACCGCGAACCACGCCAGCCCCGCCGTGGCCAACATGTCGCTCGGCGGCGGCAAGTCGGCGGCGCTCGACCAGGCGGTCACGAGTCTGTGGAACTCGGGTGTGTTCCTGGCGGTCGCCGCGGGGAACGACAACGCCGACGCGTGCAACGCGTCCCCGGCTGGCGCGAGCGGCGTGTTTACCGTCGCCGCGTCGGAGAAGACAGACGCCAAGGCTTCGTACTCCAATTGGGGCAGCTGCGTGGAGGCGTACGGACCCGGCTCGGCGATCAAGTCGACGTGGCTCTTGGGCACGACCATGACGCTCTCCGGCACGTCGATGGCCACGCCGCACGTGACCGGCGTGGCGGCGTTGTACAAGGCGGCCAACGGCGATCAGCCGTCCGCGACGGTCTCCAACTGGATCGTCACGACCGCGACGGCGGGCGCCATCACGGGAAACCCGTCGGGAACGCCCAACCGGTTACTGTTCAAAGCCACGCTGTAGGAATTGCGGATTTCGGATTGCGGATTGGTAGGCTCGTCCCTCGATTCCCAAATCCGCAATCCGCAATCCCCAATCCACAATTAGGATACGAACTGCGGCGCGCCCGCGATGATCCGGCGGGCGAACAGCACCACAGCGGCCGCGTACAGCAGTTGTACGGGGCCGCTTCCCACATGGGCCACGAACACGATAACGAGCCACAGCGCCAGCAATACGATCGCTCCCACCAGTGTCAGGTTCATGACATGCCTCCACGGTTTTGCTTGACGGTCCTGTGGTACGCCCCTGCTTGACGTCTCAGGTCCACGTAGTATTGTAGTTGAAGGAGCGGGGAGAAGAATTATTGAGCCAACAGGCTCGATTGTGGACCCAGATACTGTGACCGATGTCAGGCCCCCGTTGAGGGGAAGGCAGACGCCATGGTGAGGGACCAGCCATTACTTTCGGGCTTCAATAATCCTCTCCGTTTCTGATGCACCGGTCGGCCGGGTCGTGTTAAGCGATCCCGGCCGATCGTTTTTGTTTCCGCACCGTCTCCCAGAAGTATTTCGGCGCCAGCAGCGCATGCCCCCGCACCACGAATCCGATCAGCAGGATCGCCATCCAGATGCCGTACGCGACCGCGATCTCTTCGCGCAACGTGGGCCGCAGGAACTGCACGAGCCATAGGACGAACAGGATCGTGGCGTCGAGCCAATCGAACTCCATGTTCGCGAGCAGCAGCACCGCGAGACCGGACTGCAACAGCGTCAGCAGCAGCTCGAGCCGCTGGGCGTCGTCGAACCGGAAATCCCGCCACACGCCGTGGTGCTGCAGGCTCGAGTAGCCGTACACGAGTGGAATCATGGCGGCGAGGACGGTCCACTGGTTGATGTTGCTCGAGACCAGGTTCATGAGGGCCATCGGGGCGTGGGTCACGCGCCGGGCCCAATAGAAGGCGGAGACCTTCTCCGGAAACTCGGACAGAAACGGCGCCACCCACTGCACCAGCACGAACTGGCTCACGCCGACGAGCCCGGCGAGGGCGAGCATGGACTCGAGGAACGGATGCGCGGTCGCGTACAGTAGTCCGCCCCCCGCCGCGAACAGTCCGCCGACCGCCGCCTGCCGCCGCCACCCGCGCTGGCGGTACGCCCAACGGGACACCGCCGGCGCCTCGCTCAGCTTGTCGGCGTTGTGGGGCGGAGCCCGGAACAGCGCCCAGAGGTAGCCGGCGTAGAGCGCCAGCAGTACCACGGCGTCGATCCAGCCGAAGCTCTCCCGCAGCAGGATGACGGCGAAATACAAGAGCGGCGGCACGAGCCCTACGACCTCGACGGCGTGCTCGGGTTCCAGCCGGATGGCGGGCAGTAGGGGCGCAGCATGCTGCGCCCCGACGGCCTTCTTCCGTCCGGCGGCGGCGAACACGAAGTAGATCATCGGCCAGCCGAGCCCGAGCAGCAGCCGGATCGCGCCCGTCAGGTTCGCAATCGCGAGGTGGGCGCGCTCGGGATCGCGCCCGGCGTCCCAGGCGATCACCGCCTCGACCGCGAACTCGGGCAGCGTCTGCAGCCAGGCGAGGATCGCGAGGGCGAGGCCCTGGGAGATGAGAAACTGCGCGGCTTCCGCGCCCCAGGCCACGAGAAACGCCGCCGCGAGGATGCTGGGAAATGTCCACAGCGCCGACAGCGCCGAGCCTCCCGCCGTGGACAGGAAAGCGAGTAGCTTTAGTTTCACGTGCGCCGAAGATAGTCCGGCCCCGGAGGCCCAACAAGCATGGGACGCGATAAAATGAAGTCCGCCAGCCTGCACAGCTTCCACGAGGAGCACGCCGAGCCACTGGCGGCCGTGCCCGGCGCGGACGCGGGGTCGGCGTTCGAGACGCTGGTGCGCGACATGCTCGCGCAGCTCGGCGAAGATCCCACTCGGGAGGGCCTGCGCCAGACGCCCGCGCGCGTGGAGGCGTCGCTCAAGTGGCTCACGCGGGGCTACCACATGTCCGTCCCCGACGTCATCGGCGACGCCCTGTACCACGAGCGGCACGAGAACCTGGTCTGCGTGCGCGACATCGAGATCTACTCGCTGTGCGAGCATCATCTGCTGCCGTTCTTCGGCAAGGCGCACGTGGCGTACCTGCCGAACGGCCGGCTGGTGGGGCTGTCGAAGATCCCGCGCGTGATCGAAGTGTTCGCCCGCCGGCTGCAGGTGCAGGAGCGCCTCACCGACCAGGTGGCCGACGCGCTGATGGACGTGCTGGACCCACGCGGCGTGGGCGTCGTGATCGAAGCCTACCACCTCTGCATGATGATGCGCGGCGTCGAGAAGCAGAATTCGAAAACCGTCACGAGCGCGCTGCGCGGCGCATTGCTCCAGGACGCGAAGACCCGCGACGAGTTCCTGAGATTGGTGCACGGCGGGTGAGCGAGGCTCCCCTCAGCGGGAAGCTCGCGCTCGTCACCGGCGCCTCGCGCGGCATCGGCCGCGCCGTGGCCGACACGCTGTATGCCGCCGGCGCGCACGTCGTACGGCTGGCGCGCAGCCTCAAAGACGGCTCGGCCGAGCGGCGCACCGACCTGCGCTGCGACGTCACGGATCCCGCCGCGGTGGACCGGGCGGTCGCCCGGGTGCTCGGCGAGCTCGGGGTCGCGGACATCGTGGTCAACAACGCCGGGACCTTTTTCATCAAGCGGATCGAGGAGACGAGCCTCGAGGACTTCACGCGCACGCTCGCCGTGAACTTGACCGGGCCGTTCCTGGTTGCCCGGGCGTTCGTGCCGCATCTCGTCAAGCGGGGCGCCGGGCACCTGGTGACGATCGGCTCCGTCTCGGACCACGTGGCGTACTCCGGGTCGACCGCCTACGCGGCGAGCAAGTACGGCCTGCGTGGCATGCACGAGGTGCTGCGCCAGGACCTTTCCCGCACCGGCGTCCGCACCACGCTCGTCTCGCCGGGACCGGTGGATACGCCGATCTGGGATCCCGTGGACCCCGACTCGAAGCCGGGTTTCACGAAGCGCAGCGCCATGCTGCAGGCGGAGGACGTCGCCCGAGCGGTGCTGTACGCCGTGACGCAGCCGGCTCGCGTGGACGTGACGGAAATTCGGCTGATGCCGACGGTTTATAGCGCGAGAGGATGAAGCAATTGCGGATTGCGGATTGCGGATTGCGGATTGGCAGGGCGGCCCTCTTGCTGCCCGCTCTGGTACCAGCAGCGGCTCACGCCCAGGCACTTTCCCCGTTACCAGACACCACTGGCTTCGGCGTCCACGTTCTGGCCATCGCCCGCGCTCCGGACAAGTCGATCTGGGTCGGGAGCTATGGCGCGGGAGTCTTCGTGCTGCGACCGGGAGCGGGGAGCTGGGAGCAGCTGCGGCACTCGAGCGACACGACCGCCCGCTCGATCTCGTGGGATTTCGTGCACGCGTTCGGGTTCGGGCCCGCGGGCGAGATCTGGTACGGCACGGTCGGCAACGGCTGGGGGTTATCGACCGACGGCGGCAAGACGTGGACCAACTGGGAGTTCAAGCAGCTCGGACCCGAGTGGCAGTACGTCGCCCCCAACGGCATCGTGACCCGCGGCGACACGGTGTACATCGGTACCGCGGACGGCATCAAGCTGTCCTCCGACCGCGGCGCGACCTGGGCGGAGATCACTGATTCCGCCGGTGCGGCGACGGCCCAGCACGTCGTGGGACGCTTGGCCGATCAGTACGTGCTGGCGTTGGCCGCCGGGCCGGACGGCAGCCTGTGGGCGGCCCATTTGCGCGGTGTGGCGCGCTCGAGCGACGGCGGGCGCAGCTGGACCGACTTCCCGGCGCCCGCCCGAGTGCGCGCGCTCGCTCCCGATACCGGAGGCCTCGTCTGGGTGGGGACCGAGCAGGGGCTGTACCGGCTCGATCCGGCACGCCGGGCGTGGCTCGACAAGAAGGGGCGGCCCGCCTGCGGCGTCGCGCCTGGGGTGAAGGGCTGCCGGGTCGATATGCCGCCGATCGAGCTGCTGGCGCGCGTCGCGCCGGGGCGCGTCTACGCCGCCACGCGCCAGGGAGTGTACGAGCAGGACGGCGACGCGCTCAACCTGTGCGACCCCGTGCCCGCCGCGACCGCCTTTCTCCCGCTCGCGCCGGGCTGGTACACGGTCGGCCGTCCCACCGGTCTCGTGTCGTGTCGCCTCGATCAGGGACTCACGCTCGTCGGCATCTCGTACCAGCAACGCCCCGACACCGAGCTGGACGCGCTGCGGCACACCTGGTTCGAGCGCCCCATTGCCCTCACCGAGCAGCCGTACATCGACCAGACGTATCGCTACGGCTCGACCATGGGCGGCAATTTCCAGCAGCATCAGGGGGTCGAGTTCAACAACCCCGATGGCACGCCGGTGCACGCGATCGGCGACGGGGTCGTCGTCTTCGCGGGCCCGGCGGAGCAGGGCGCCAACACCGTCGCCATCCGTCACACCCGCAAGCTCAAGAATCTGTTCGTATACTCGGTCTATTATCACAACACGACCCTGCTCACGTCCGTGGGGCGCGCGGTGAAAGCCGGCGACGTGATCGCCACGGTTGGCAATACCGGCCGGGCGACGAACGACCACCTCCACCTCGAGGTGCACGCCGCACCCGTCGACTCGGTGGCACTGATCGTCGATCCCAGCGAGCGCTACCCGCGCTACACCGTGAACCCCGAGCTGTGGATCCGGCCGCTCCCCGGCACCGGAATCGTGGCGGGGCAGGTGTGGGACGCCCAGGGTCACCCCGTGCCGCAGGCCCGCGTCTACGGGCTCATGAAGGCAGAGCCGCAGGAGACGCCGTTCTCGTACGCCGAGACGTACGGCGAGCACAATCACCCCGACCCCGCGTACCGGGAGCACTTCGCCGTGAGTGACGTGGAGCCGGGCGACTACACCCTCGCGGTCGTGGTGGATGGGAAGCGGCTCACCCGGCGGATTCGCGTCGCCGCCGGCCGGCTCAGCTGGGTCGTGTTCGGTTCCGGTGCACATTGAGCTGACGGAGATGCTCCGCTGTCCGGAGACGCACGAGGAGGCATTTCTCGTGATGTCGACCGGAGAGATGGTGGGGCGGATGGTGCGGTCGGGGATACTGGGATGCCCGGTGTGCCGGCGGGAGTATCCGATTGTGAAGGGGGTCGTGGACTTCTCGGGAGGCGGGAGGCGGGAGGCGGGAGTTAGCTCGAAGGCATCCCCTCCCGTCTCCCGCCTCCCGTCTCCCGTCGACGCTCCGACTCTCCAGGCGCTTCTCGATCTCAGCGGCCCCGGTGGCTACGTCGTGCTCGTTGGATCAGCCGCGCGCCACGCCATCGGGCTGGCGGCGCTGATGGGGGGGATCCACTGCGTCGGGATCGACGCGCCATCCGACGTCGAAGAGCTTCCCGTGCTCAGCCTGCTCGCATGCGAGACGATGATTCCGTTGCGTCGCGCCATGGCGCGGGCCGTCGTGGTGGGGCCGGAGCGGGCCAGCCCGCCCTGGCTCGGCGAGGCGCTGCGGGTGCTGCTACGGGGACGGCGGCTGGTGATCGAGGACGAAGGCGCGAGGCCTCCGGCCGGCGTGAAGCAGCTCGCGGTGGGGCAGGGGCTGTGGGTGGGGGAGCGGGGGTGATCAGCGCTCGATGACCGCCGCGGTGGGGTCCGCCTCGGCGTACACCCGCTCGATCAGCTGTTTGTAATTCTTTTCCACCGCGCGCCGCTTCACCTTGAGCGTGGGGGTCAGCTCGCCCGACTCGATCGTAAAGTCCCGCTCGATCAGCACCACCTTCTTCGGCATCTCGAACTTTGCGAGATCGCGCAACCCGCCGACCACCTCGCGTTCCATTTTTGCCTGCACGTCGGGGAGGAGGAGCAGCTCCGCCCGCGACGCGTACACGAGATTCCGCTCCTTAGCCCACGGCTCGAGCGTGTCGAAGTTCGGCGCGACCAGGATGATGGGGAACTTGCGCTGGTCGCCCAGCACCACGGCGTTGGCGACGAATTTGTTGAGCTTGACCGTGTTCTCGATCGGCTGCGGCGCGACGTACTTGCCCCCGGCGGTCTTGATCAGGTCCTTCTTTCTGTCCGTGATCTTCAGGTACCCCTCGGCGTCGAACTCGCCGATGTCGCCCGTATGGAACCATCCTTCGGGGTCGATCGCCTCGCGCGTCGCGTCGGGCAGGTTGTAGTAGCCGCGCATGATGTTCGGCCCTTTGGCGAGGATCTCCCCGTCCGGCGCGATCTTCACCTGGACGCCGGGAATCGGCTTGCCGACGGTGCCGAACTTCGGGTGGTCAAAGGGGTTGATCGTGAGCACCGGCGACGTTTCCGTGAGTCCATACCCTTCGACCGTGACGAGACCGGCGCTGTAGAAGAATCGCCCGATCTCGGCGGCGAGCGGCGCGCCGCCCGACACGAACAGCTTGATCCGCCCGCCGGTGCGCGCGCGCAGCTTCGAGAACACCAGTCGGTCCGCGATCGCGTGCCGCATCGCGAGGCCGGGCGGGACCGCTATCCCAGAGAGCCGGTGCGTGGACCATTGCTCGCCCACCCGTTTCGCCCACAGAAAGATCTTGCGCTTCAAGGCGCTGCCGGTGAGCGCGGCCTCGAGCACGCGGCCGTACACCTTCTCGTAGATGCGCGGCACCGCGACGAGCACGCTGGGGCGCACCTCCCGCAGATCCTGCGACAGCGTATCGATGGACTGCGCGTACGTGATGGTCACGCCGACGTGGAAGAAGTAGTAGTCCACCATGCGCTCGAAGATGTGCGACAGGGGCAGACAGGCGAGGCAGCTGTCACCGTCGGTCAGCCGCAGGGCCTCCACGCTCGCGGCCACGTTGGACCAGAGGTTGTTGTGCGACAGCATCACGCCCTTGGGCGTGCCCGTCGTCCCCGAGGTGTAGATCAGGGTGGCCAGGTCGTCGGGCCGCACCGCGAGCGCTTCGTCCTTGAACCCGGGGTAGCGTGCCATCGCGGCCCGACCCTTCGCCTCCACATCGGCGAGCGTGATCGCGCCGTCGCGCCGCGCGTCGGGCTCGAACACGATCACGTGCTTGAGCGCCGGCAGCCCGTTGCGCAGCTGCACGACCTTGGCGAGCTGCGCCGCCGTCGAGCAGACGACGGCAGCGGCGCCTGAGTCGCGCAGGATGTACTCGACCTGGTTCGCCGGCAGCGTGGGGTAGATCGGCACGTCGGCGGCCCGGGCGCACAGACACGCGTAGTCGACCAGGGCCCATTCGAGGCGCGTCTCCGCCAGGATCGCGACCCGGTCGCCCTGCTTGATGCCGAGCTCGCGCAGGCCGAGCGCGATGGCCCGCACTCGTTCTGCCGCCTCGCGGTGCGGCACCGGCGTCCACACGCCGCCCGTCTTATGACGGAATGCGGCGGGGTGGCGCGCGTGCTGCTCGACCGCGTCGAAGAACAGCCGCGTCAGCGTGCCGCCGCCGCCGCCGTTCATGGCAGGAACCGCACGACGAACGAGACCGGCGAGCCGGCGATCAGGGTGCCGATCGCGCGGCGGGCGCGGGCGGTCACGACGGCGCTGTCGGGGAGCGGCCCCGCGAGCAGGCGCAGCTTCACCGCCGCGATCCCGACCCTGGTCGTGACCGTGTCGGCGGCGAGCGGCGCGCGCGCCGTATCGCTCGTCACCAGTGCGACGTTCGCGCCCGGCCCCCCCCCCGGGTACACGTTCAGCGCGAACGCCACCCGTCGCCCGGAGAGGTCGACCGGCCCTGCGGCGGTCGTGTCCTGGAGCCGCACCGTCAGCGAATCCGAGAGCGAGTCGGGCTTGGCGGCGAGGCTCACGCTATCGCGCGTCGGACCGGCGGCGAACAGGGTATCGGCCGCGGCGAGCACGCGGATGGCGATCGGATTGCTGGGCAGGTTCCCGACGCGCGCCTGAATGCGGGCGGGCGTCGCTCCCGGCTGCTTGGCGACCATCACCCCGGTGGTTTCGTTCACCACCCTGAGCAGCGCCGTGTCGAGCGTCGCCCAAAGGATCGTAGCGGCGACCGAGTCACCATGGCCGTCCAGGGCGTAGGCGTGCGGGCGGAGCGTGTCGAGCTCTTCGAGGGAGTCGCGCACCGCCACCGAGAGCGCGACGACCTGGTCCAAGGCCGGGCCGAGCTGGCCGCACGCGGCAGCGGTGGCGAGCGCGAGGAGGAGGACGCCGGCCCGGCTTCCCCTCAGGGCGCCCCCGCGGTGGCGGCCGGGGTGGGGCCCCCCCCCAACGCGCCCAGGTCGCGCAGCGCCTGGGTGGCGTGCTCGATCCATTTCGCGGCGTCGGGGCCTTTCGGGGGATGGGCGAGGAAGGCGCGCAGGTGCTGGGTCGCGCCGTCTGGGTCGCCGCGCTTCAAGAGCAGGAACGCGAGTCCGTAGTGGGCGCCCGCCAGCTCGCGGTCCAGCTCGAGCGCGCGGCGGTAGTGTCGGATCGCCTCGTCGATGCGGCGCGTCTTGGTGAGCGCGATGGCCATGTTCTGCAAAATGCGGGCGTCGTGGGGATGATCGCGCAGCGCCAGGCGATACGAGGTGAGAGCCGCCTCGTAGTCGCCCTGGCGTTCGAGGGCGAGCGCCTCGTTCAGGTAATCGAGGCGCTGGGGTTGGACGTCATCGGCGCCCGAGCCGCCGAGCAGGCGGCGCCAGAAACCCATGGGCCGAAAATAGCTTGCGGCCGCTCACGTTCGCAATGTAGCTTCTCCCCCCATGCCCGCCGTTCCCCAGCCGCCCGCGCCCAAGAAAACCGGCTTCACCCGCAAGACGCCGCACGGGGTGCTCCAGGTGGACTGGCCCTTCTTCGGGGAGCTGTGCCGGGCGCTGGCGTTGAAGATTTTCCGCGAATACGATCCCGATGTGGTGATCGGCATCGCCAAGGCGGGGGTGATCCCGGGCGCCGTGGTGGCGAGCATCCTGCAGCGCGACTTCGCTTCGGTCGCCATCACCCGGCAGGAGACCGGCGCCCGGCCGGTGGTGATCGCGGGCCCGCCGCGGATCGTCGCCGGACGGCGCGTCCTCATCGTGGACGAGACGTGCGACTCGGGTGACACGATGAAGCTCGCCCTGAACGCCGTGCGCGAGCTCAAGCCCGCCGCCGTGAAGACCGCGGTGTCGTTCCGGACCGGCCCGTACCAGCCGGACTTCTACGCGCTCGAGACCGACAACTTCATCATCCTCCCCTGGGACCGCGAGGTCATCATCGACGGGGCGATCGTGGTGCGGCCCGATTACGCCGAGAAGCTCAAGGAACTCGGGGGTTGATCGACCGGCTCACCGCGGCGCTCGCCGCCTCCCGCGCCGACTACACCGAAATCCGCGTCGAGCAAACCTGGAGCTCCGCCGTCACGATGCGCGGCCGGCGGCTCGAGTCCGCCACCGCCAGCGAGGACCAGGGCGGGTTCGTGCGCGCCCTGAACCGCGGCTCGGGCTGGGGCACCGCCTCGTTCACGTCGCTCGACCAGCTCGCCGCCATGGTCGTCCGGGCGGACGAGCTGTCCCGGGCGGTGCTCCTCGAGCGCCCGATCCAGCTCGCCCCGGTGCCGCCGCAGCGCGCGGAGGGGATACTCGATCTGGACGGCGACGTGCGCGGTGTGCCGCTCGCCGAGAAGAAGCGGCTCATCGAAGCCTACAACGGCGCGATGCTCGCCGTGAGCGACCGCATCGTCGATACGCTCGCGACCTACCGCGACGAGGTGAGCGAGTACTGGTACGTCAACTCTGAAGGCGCGGTGCTGCACGAGCTGCGCCCCGAGGTGACGCTCTCAGGCACGGCGGTGGCGCGGCGCGACGGCACCATCGAGAAGGGCCTCGAGTCGATCGGGCTGCGGCGCGGCTGGCGTTCGGTCCAGGACAAGGCCGCGGGCTTCCGCGCCGTCGCGGAGCGGGCGGTGCTGCTGCTCGACGCGCCGACGGTGACGGGAGGCACGTATCCCGTGGTGCTCGATCCCGAGCTCGCGGGGGTCTTCATCCACGAGGCGTTCGGGCACCTCTCCGAGGCCGACTTCGTCTACGAAAACCCCCAGGCCCGCGAGATGATGACGCTGGGCCGGCGCTTCGGCAAACCGGTGCTCAACGTCGGTGACAACGGCGCGGCCTCCGGGCTGCGCGGCACGCTGCCGTTCGATGACGAGGGCACTCCCACCCAGGACACGGCGCTGATCCGGGAGGGAATCCTGGTCGGCCGGCTGCACTCGCGCGAGACGGCCGCGGCGATGCACGAGCGGCCGACCGGCAACGCCCGCGCGATCTCGTTCCGCCACCCGCCGATCGTCCGCATGACGAACACGTACATCGGCAACGGTCGCGGCACGTTCGAAGACCTGATTCGCGATCTGAAGCTCGGCGTGTACGCCTGCGGCGCGTTCGGCGGTCAGACCATGCTCGAGAACTTCTCGTTCACCGCGGCCTACGGCTACATGATCCGCGACGGCCAGGTGGCGGAGCTCGTCAAGGATGTCGTGCTCGCGGGCAACCTGTTCCAGACGCTCGACCGCATCGACCACATCGCCGGTGACTTCCGCTGGAACCAGATGGGCGGCGGCTGCGGCAAGGGCGGCCAGTTTCCGCTCCCCGTCACGGAAGGGGCGCCGCACGTGCGCATCGAGGAAGCCCTCATCGGGGGCGACCTCCCGAATGATTGACGGGCTGCTCGAGCTGGCACGCCGCCGCCTGGAACAGGGGGGCGGCGCGGACGCGCTCGAGCGGCGCGTCGAGCGCACTTCGGTGGCGTTCGAGTGGGGCCGCCTCAAGGCGGCGGGCGTGACCGAAGAGGCCGGGGTGAACCTGCGGGTGCTGCACCGCGGTCGCGTCGGCGTCGCGGGGACGACGAATGTCGGTGCCGAGAATGTCGGCGCCGGGGACGCAGGGGCGCAGCATGCTGCGCTCCTACTGGATCGGGCACTGGCATCTGCCGAGCTGGGCGAGGAGCTCGCCCTCGCCTTTCCGTCCCGCGCGAAGCTCCCCCGCGTCACCACCCACGTCCAGCGGACCGCCGACGCCTCGCTCGCCCGCCTGATCGAAATCGGTCAATTCCTCCTCGAGCGGCTGACGCGCGAGGGGTGCCAGGTCAACGTGGCGATCGAGCGCGACGTAAGCGACACGCGCGTCGCCAACACGGCGGGAGCCGAGGGGGCGTACCGCTCGACCGGCGTCGCGGTGAGCGCCGACGTGTGGCGCATCGCGGGGGACGACGTGCTCGCGATCGGCGACGCGATCGAGAGCACCGATCTCCCTTCGGAGGACGCCCTCGAGGGCGTGGTCCGCTCGATCACCAGCCGGCTCGACCACGCCCTGCGGATCGTCGCGCCCCCCGAGGGCGCGCTGCCGGTGGTGTTCACCCCCGCCGGCTTGTCAGCCGTGCTGCTCCCCGTCACCCAGGGTCTCTCGGGCAAAGCCGTGCTGCAGGGTATCTCGCCGCTCGCGACCCGGGTCGGCCAGCGGGTGTTCGACGAGTGTTTCTCCCTCACCGACGATCCACTCGCGCCCGGCCGTACGGCGTCGCGTCCGCTCGACGACGAGTGCGTGCCCTCCCGTGGCACAGGTCTCGTGGAACGCGGCGTCGTGCAGCGCTTCATTTACGATCTGGAGACGGCCGCGCGCGCCACGACCGCGAGCACCGGCCACGGGAAGCGCGGCATTTTCGGGAAACCGGTGCCGGGGTACACGAATCTGATTCTGGGGGAATCGGGAGACGGGAGACGGGAGACGTGGCGCGAGCTCGGGGGCGGCCTGCTCAAGGGCATCAACGACGGCTTGCTCGTGGACGACCTGATCGGCGTCGGGCAGGGGAACGTGATCGGCGGAGCGTTCAGCCATCCCGTCGCGCTCGCCTATCGCATCGAGCGCGGCGAGATCGCGGGGCGCGTGAAAGACGCGGCGGTGGCCGGGAACGTCTACGAGCTGCTGAAGCGGATCGCCGGGCTCGGCAACGATGCGCGCTGGACCGGGTCGCGGTTCACACCGTCGCTGCTGCTCGAGGGCGTCGCCGTCGCTCGCCGGTAGGACGCTTACACCCCCGCTCCCAACGCCTCCGCGTAGCCCTTCCCTTGGGTGATCTGCTCGAACACGGCGTTGAGTGTCTCGGGTGACGCCGACAGGAAGCGGCAGCGCCCGTCACTGCGCGAGCGGCACTCCACCTCCATCACGGCCACGGCCTCGCCTGACAGCCGTCCCAGGAAGTCCGACAGCATCCCCGCCGAAAAGAAACACATCGGCGTCGGCGCGCTCCCCGGCTCGGCTTCGACCCAGTCCTCCGTGTCGAGCGCCAGGGCCGCGGCGCCGAGCGGGGCGACCGTGACCGTACCCCACCCGTGCGACTGGAAGAACGCCGACAGGACTTCGCTCAGCTGGCCGGCGTCGAGCTCGTCGGGCTGCGACACGCCCGTCTGGGCCGGCAGCCAGGCGCAAAACGACTGATACACGCCTTCCCCGGCCGCGAACCCGACCTCCTGGAGGATCGCGACGGCCTGAGGGCCTGCGTCCCGGAGCAGACTGTGATGGAGTTGTCGCAGGGCGCCACGGCCGATCGTCACGCCGTCGGTCGCGGCAGTGGGGTGCGCAGGGGCGCTCATATCGCACGCCAACTTAGGGTTTGGCGCGTGCGCGGCGCAAGAGTTCCGCCTCGTCGATGAGCGGTATGCGGAGCGTCTTTGCCTTTTCGAGCTTCGAGCCGGCGTCGGCCCCGACCACCACGGCCGTCGTCTTCTTCGATACCGCGTCGCTGACGTGGCCGCCCGCTGCCTCGATCAGCTCGGCCGCCTTGGCGCGCGACAGGGACGGCAGCGTTCCCGTGATCACGTAGAGGTGCCCCGCCAGCGGCCCCTTCCCCTCGGCCGCGACCGGCTCCTTCATATTGAGGCCCAGCTTCTCGAGCCGCTCGACCAACTTCCGGTTCTTGGGCTCCGCGAAGAACCCGGCGACGGCCTCCGCGATGGCCGGCCCGATGCCCCGGATCTCGTTGATCTGCTCCACGGACGCCTTGGCCAGCGCCTTCATCGTCCCGAAGTGCCGGGCCAGGAGCTTCGCCCCCTGCGCGCCGACGTGCCGGATCCCGAGGGCGAAGATCAACGTGGCGAGCGGCCGATCCTTGGAGGCCTGGATCGCGTCGACCAGCTGGCGCGCCGATTTTTCCGCAAACCCTTCCAGCGTCAGCAGCTGCATCGGCGTGATCTCGTAGAGGTCCGCGACGTCTTTGATGAGCCCGGCGTCGAGCAGCGCTTTCACCCGCTCCGGGCCGAGCCCGCGGATGTCCATCGCCGGGCGCGACGCGAAGTGGACGATGCTCTCGAACACCCGCCCGGGGCAGGAGACGTTGGGGCAGTACGCCATCACCTCGCCCTGGGGGTGTTCGACCTTCGACTTGCAGACGGGGCAGCGCTCGGGCGGCTGGTAGGGCCTGCTCCGGCGCACGCCCTTCTTGATCACCGGCCCGAGCACTTGCGGGATGACCTCGCCCGCCCGGGTGACCTCCACCAGGTCGCCTTCCCGGATGTCCTTGGCCTTGATCAGCGCGAAATTGTGCAGCGTCGCCGTCGACACCGTCACGCCGCCGATCTCCACCGGCTCGAGCACCGCATAGGGGTTCAACGCGCCGGTGCGGCCCACGTTGATGCGGATCTCTTTGAGCTTCGTGATCCGGACTTCGGGGGCGAACTTGCGCGCGATGGCCCAGCGCGGCTCGCGGTCGCCGACCGTGCCGAGCTCGGCGTGCAGCTCGAGCGGGTTCACTTTCACCACCACGCCGTCGGCGCCGTAGTCGAGCTGGTCGAGCAGCGGCTCGAGCGTGCTGGCGATTTCGCGGTTGGCGGCGGCGAGATCGGGGACGAGCTTGTGGTGCGGTTCCACCGGGAAGCCCCAGGTGGCGAGCTGGAGCAGCAGGTCGTGCTGCGTCGCGACCGGGAGCTTCTGGCCCGGGGCCTCGACGTGGAAGCAGAAGATCCGCAGGCCGCGGCTGCGCGTGATTTTGGGATCGAGCTGGCGTAACGCGCCGGCGGCGGCGTTGCGGGGATTGGCGAAAGTCGGCTCGCCCGCGCGCTCGCGCTCCGTGTTGAGCTCGGCGAAGCGGGACTTGGAGAGGTAGACCTCGCCGCGCACTTCCATCAGCTTGGGCCAGGTCTTGCGCTGGCCGTGCAGCCGCAGCGGCACGTCGAGCACGGTGCGCAGGTTGGCGGTGACGTCCTCGCCCTCGATGCCGTTGCCGCGGGTCGCCCCCGTGACGAACACGCCGTCCTGGTAGGTGAGGCTCACCGCCGCCCCGTCGATCTTCACCTCCAGGGTGTAACCTGCCGTCTTCACCTCGGGGGAGAGCCGGGCGTTCCGCTCCTCCCACTCGGCGAGCTCCTTTTCGTTGAAGGCGTTGGCCAGCGACAGCATCGGCACGAGGTGGCGATGCTTCTTGAAGGCCGCCGCCGGCGGGGCGCCGACGCGGTGGGTGGGGCTGTCGGGGGTCTGGAGCTCGGGATGCTTGGCCTCGAGCTCCTGCAGCTCGCGGAACAGCCGGTCGTACTCGGCATCCGAGAGCTCCGGCTTGTCGAGGACGTAGTAGGCGTCGTTCGCGCGCTCGATGAGCCGCCGCAGCTCGGCGGCCCGCGCGGCGGCGGCTTTCACCGCCCCTTGGCTTCTTCCTGGATGACCGCCATCGCGACGCCGACCAGGCGGTCGAGCTCCTCGGAGCTGGCGCGCGGGAGCAGCCCCTCCGCCCAGGCGCCCTCGCGCTCCCCGAACGCGGCGAGCAGGCGTCGCAGGAACGACAGCAGGGCCACGCGCTCGAGCTCCATGCGGCGCACCGTCTCGCCGGTCTCCTGGTTGCGCTGCTCGAGCCGCTCGTAGCGGTGCGCGTTGCGGAGCGCCTGCGCGGTGAGCGACGCCACGACCTGCACGAACCGCACGTCCTCGTCGGAGAACGTGGGGCCGTCCCGGAACGTGCGCAGGAAGATCGCGCCGATCGCCACCCCACGCCACGTGATCGGGACGACGGTGATCGACTTCACGCGACGGCTGATCAGCTCCCCTTTGATATGCTTCAGACTCGGATCGTTCGCCGCGTCGGGGATGAACACCGTTTCTCCGCTCTGCATCGCCCGCTTCAGCTCGGGGTAGCGCTCGAGATCGACGACGTAGTTGCGGATCGTCGGATCCTCGTACGATGCGACCAGGCGCACCGACCGGCCGCCGCGCTCGGCGAGGAAAATCGAGCAGCGGTCGAGCCCGAACGTCTCGCCCAGCTTGCGCGCGATCGCCTGCAGGATGTCGATGAAGTGCAGCGACGTGGAGACTTCCTTGAGGATCTCGATGACGGCGAGGAGGTGCTTGCGCTCGCGCTCGAGCTCGGCGACGCGGGCGGTGAGAGCGGAGGGGACGGTCATGGCATAGTTTGCGTCCGCACCGGACGGCACGTCAAGCGCCGCGACGCGGTTGCTGCGTCTGGTGGCGCACGGTAGCTTCTCAGCCGATGCGATTCGTCTTCGAGTTGCTTTGGGCGTTGCTTTGGCTCGGGTGCGGAGCCGCGGCCGCCGCGGCCGCCGCGGCGACGCAGGCCCGGCCCGCGAGCGCGGGCCCGATCGGCGCGTGGACGCCGATTCCCGAACTGCCCGGCATGGGTCGGTCGGTGGATACCGCGGCGGTGGCCGCGCGCCGCCGCGCGCTGCTCCAGCGCATCGGCCGCGGCAGCGTGCTCATCCCGGCGGCGCACGAGCGGGACGTCGAAAAGGAGTACGTCCAGGACAACGATTTCCGGCAGAACAACACGTTCTTCTACTTCACGGAGCTCGAGACCCAGGACGCGTGGCTGTTGCTCACCGCCCGTGGTCCCGATTCGCTCGAATCCGTGCTGTTCCTCCCGCCGCGCAACCCCAGCCAGGAGCGTTGGACCGGCCTCCGCCTCGGGCCCGACAGCGTCGCCGTGCGCCTGTCGGGGATCCCCACGGTCCTGCCGACCGATTCGCTCGAGCACCGGCTATTCGCCGCGCGCCTCCGCGTGCACGGCCCGATCTACGTGCCGCTCGACGTGACGACGCGGGACGAGCGGCGCGTGATGGACTTGGTCTTCAGCGGGCAGGACGTGCACAACCTGCGTCCGTTGGCCGATTCGCTGCGAGAGGTAAAGGATGCCGAGGAGCTGGCGCGGTTGCGAAAGGCGGTGGACATCAGCGTGGCCGGGCATATCACGGCGATGCAGGCCGCGCGGCCGGGCATGTACGAGTACGAGATCGAAGCGGTGCTCGAGGCGGGGTTCCGCAGGAACGGCGCCGATCGCGTGGGCTATCCGTCGATCGTCGGCAGCGGACCGAACTCGACCACGCTCCACTACGACGTGAACCGCCGGCAGACCCGCGACGGCGACCTGGTGTTGGTCGATGCAGGGGCCGAGTGGGGGCAGTACACGGCGGACGTCACCCGCACCTGGCCCGTCAACGGTCGGTTCTCGTCGCGCCAGAAGGCCGTGTACGATCTGGTGCTCGCGACCCAGCAGGTGGCGTTCGACTCGGTGCGGCCGGGCGTCACGCTGCGGGACTTGAATCGCCTCGCCCAGACTTACATGCGCGAGCACTCGGGCAAGCTATGCGGCGACCAGACGTGCGACGCCTACTTCATCCACGGGCTCGGCCACGCGCTCGGGATGGACGTCCACGATGTGACCGTGCCGGGGCGGCTCAAGCTCGAGCCCGGGATGGTGATCACGCTCGAGCCGGGGATCTACCTCGCCGAGGAAGGGTTGGGGGTGCGGATCGAAGACGACGTGCTGGTCACGCCGACGGGGGCCGAATGGCTGTCCGCGAAAGCACCACGGACCACGCTGGAGATCGAGCGGCTGATGCGGGGCGGAGTGGGGCGCTAGCCCTCGTCCTTTTCGCCCTTGATGTCATCGAGCAGCTGCGCCGCTTCCTTCTGGTACTCGTGGTCCAGCACGTCCGCGATGGGGAGGGAGGCGATCGTGGTGAGCTGCTCGCGGGCCTTGGAGTACTTCCCCAGGTCGACGTACACCTCGGCCAGGTCGAGCCGGTGAAAGATGTTCTGCGGCTTCAACGCGACGGCGCGCTCGAGGTACTTCTGGGCGTCGTCCCAGTTGCCCCGGTCGAGGAACCCGCCGCCGAACAGCGCCTTCGCGAAGAATTTCTGGAATCCGGAGAGCCGTTTTACCTCGGCATGCCACGCCCCGACCAGGTGATACGCGCCGTCGTGGGTCGAGTCGAGCTCGATCGCCTTCATCCCTTCGTCGTAAATGATCTTGGCGAAGCGGACCCGCTCCTTCCCTCCCTTGGTGCGCGACAGCCGGCCGAGCGCCTGGCCGACCGTGAAGTGTCCGTCCGCGCCGGAGGGATTGACGCGCACCGCCGCCTCGCCGTACGCCCGCGCCGCGGTATAGAGGCTGTCCCGCAGATGCTTGGACGAGTCGTCCTTGCCCTGGACCTGCTTGGCGATGTCGACCAGCTCGCGCCCCGACTTCCACAGCGCCGCGTAGTTCGTCGAATCGGCCGCGAGCGCGGCGCGGTAGTGTTGCAACGCTTGCGCCGGGGCGAGCGCGGCGTGGGCGCTGTCGCCCAGCACGAGGTGCTCTGCCACCGTGGGATGGGTCTGCGCCTGCGCGGGCGCGACCAGACACAGCACCAGCAGAACGGCACCGCGCATCACGCACTCCTGGGAGGTGGCCGGTAATGTTCGTCGTGCCGCTCATCGAGCGCAAGCGCGACGGCGGCGCGCTCACGCCGGAGCAGTGGTCGGCCCTCGTCGCCGCGTACACCGACGGCCGAGTGCCCGACTACCAGATGTCGGCCCTGTTGATGGCCGTGCTGCTGCGCGGGCTCGAGCGCCAGGAGCTCGCCGCGCTCACCGATGCAATGCTCGCCTCGGGCCAGCGCCTCGGGTTCGATTCCTGGCCGACCCCGCGCGTCGACAAGCATTCCACCGGCGGCGTGGGCGACAAGGTCTCGCTGGTGCTCGCGCCGCTGGTCGCCGCCTGCGGCGTCGCCGTGCCGATGATGTCCGGGCGCGGGCTCGGCCACACCGGCGGCACGCTCGACAAGCTGGAGGCCATCCCCGGGTTCCGCACCAGCTTGTCGCTCGCCGAGGCGAAGGCCCAGGTCATGAAGCTCGGGCTGGCGATGATCGGCCAGAGTCCGGAGATCGCGCCCGCCGATCGGCGCCTCTACGCGCTGCGCGACGTGACCGGTACCGTCGAGGCGATCCCGCTCATCGCCGCCAGCATCATGTCGAAGAAGCTCGCCGAAGGACTGAACGCGCTCGTGCTGGACGTGAAGCGGGGGAGCGGCGCGTTCCTTCCCACGCTCGAGCAGAGCCTTGAGCTCGCCCGCACCATGATCACGCTCGGCGAGGATCGCGGTTGCCCCACCGTGGCTCTGCTCACGGCGATGGACCGCCCGCTCGGCCGCGCCTGCGGCAACGCGCTCGAGACCGAGGAAGCGATTCTCACGCTGCGCGGCGAAGGCCCTGCCGATTTGCTGGAGGTGACGTACGCGCTCGGCAGCGAGATGCTGCTGGCGGCGGGCATCGAGAAGACCAGCAAGAAGGCCCGGCAACGGCTCGCCAATGCCCTCGCCTCCGGCCTCGCGGCGGAGAAGTTCGAGCAGGTCATCGAGGCGCAGGGCGGCAACCCCAAGACCGTGGAAGATCCCTCGGTGCTGCCGCAGGCGAAGGAGGTCGAGATCTATGCCGCGTCCCGCACCGGTGTCGTGACCGCGGTCGAGCCGAGGACCATCGGCCGCGCCATCGTGGCGATGGGAGGCGGGCGCATCAAGGTGGAAGACGAGGTCGATCCCACGGTGGGGTTCGTGATCACGGTGAAGCCGGGGGACAAGGTGCTCGCGGGCGAGCCGATCGCGTCGGTGTTCGCGCGGGACCCGGACGGGATGAAGCTCGGCTTGGAGGCGCTCGAGCGGGCGATCGTCGTGGGCGACAAGCTGACCGAGCCCGCGCTGCCCCTGATCTCACATCGCGTCTCGAAGCACGGGATCGAGGAGCTTACACGTCCAGGTTCCGCACGAACTTCGCATTCGCCTCGATGAACTTGCGCCGCGGCTCCACCTCGTCGCCCATCAGCGTCTCGAACAGCTCGGACGCCTCGACCGCGTCCTCCATCTCGACCTTCAGGATCGTCCGCGTCGCCGGATCCATCGTGGTCTTCCACAGCTGGTCGGGATTCATTTCGCCCAGCCCCTTGTAGCGCTGGATGACGACGTTGCCGTGCCCTTCGGCGCCGTTGGCCAGTCGCTTGACGAACCCGTCGCGCTCCTTTTCGTCGTAGGCGTAGAACTCCTCCTTGCCCTTGGCGATCCGGAACAGCGGCGGCTGCGCGATGTAGATGTAGCCCGCGTCGATCAAGTGCTTCAGTTCCTTGTAGAAGAACGTCAGCAGTAACGTGCGGATGTGCGCGCCGTCCACGTCGGCGTCCGTCATGATGATGATCTTGTGGTAGCGGGCCTCGCCGAGGTTGAAGTCCTCGCCCACGCCCGTTCCCAGCGCGGTGATCATCGTGCGGATCTCTTCGTTCGACAGGATCTTGTCGACCCGCGCCTTCTGGACGTTCAAGATCTTCCCGCGCAGCGGCAGGATCGCCTGATAGCCCCGGTCGCGTCCCTGTTTGGCCGAGCCCCCGGCCGAGTCTCCTTCGACCAGGTACAGCTCGCACAGCTTCGGATCCGTGAGCGAGCAATCCGCCAGCTTGCCGGGGAGCAGGCCGCCTTCCAGCGCGTTCTTGCGCCGCACCAGCTCGCGGGCCTTGCGGGCCGCCTCGCGCGCTCGGGCGGCGCTGAGCGCCTTGGCGATGATGGCGCGCGCCACGCTCGGGTTCTTGTCGAGGAATTCGCCGAGCGCGTCGTTGACCACGGTCTTCACGATGCCCTCGACTTCGGAATTGCCGAGCTTGGTCTTGGTCTGCCCTTCGAACTGGGGATCCTTCACCTTGACGTGCAGCACGCAGGTGAGGCCTTCGCGAATGTCGTCCCCGGTGAGCGTGAACTCTTCCTTCTTGAGCAGCCCGTCCTTCTTCGCCCACTCGTTGATGGTGCGCGTCAGGGCGGCTTTGAAGCCCGTCAAATGCGTGCCGCCTTCGTGCGTGTTGATGTTGTTGACGAAGGAGAAGGTGTTCTCGTTGTAGCCCTCGTCGTACTGAATCGCGCCCTCCACCTGCACGCCCTCGCGCGTCGCGTCGAACACGATCGGCTTGGCGTGGAGCGGTTTGCGGTTGCCGAGCAGGTACTTCACGAACTCGGCGAGCCCGCCCTTGTAGAAGAACGTCTCTTCCTTCGCCTGTCCTTTGCGCTCGTCCTTGAGGGTGATCGTGAGGCTCTTATTAAGGAACGCGAGCTCCCGCAGCCGGTTGGCGAGGGTGGCGTAGTCGAATCGGGTCTCGGTGAAGATGCTCGTGTCGGGCTTGAACCAGACCGTCGTGCCCGTGCCTTTCGCCTTCCCGATGACCTCGAGCTTCTTGGTCGTGTCGCCCCGCTCGAATGCCATGTGGTGGCGCTTGCCGTCGCGGTCGACCCACACCTCCAGCTTTTCCGATAGCGCGTTCACCACCGAGACGCCGACCCCGTGCAGTCCCCCCGACACCTTGTACGTGCTCTTGTCGAACTTGCCGCCGGCGTGCAGCATCGTCAGAGCGACCTCCACGCCCGGCTTCTTCTCGGTCTTGTGAATGTCGACCGGGATGCCGCGGCCGTCGTCCACCACGGTGATCGCGTTGTCCTGGTGGATCGTGACCGCGATCTTGGTGCAGACCCCGGCCAGCGCTTCGTCCACCGAGTTGTCCACGACTTCGTAAACGAGATGGTGCAGCCCGCGTGCCGACACCGCCCCGATGTACATCGCCGGGCGGCGGCGGACCGCCTCGAGCCCTTTCAGGACCTGAATCGAATCGGCTTGGTAGTCGCCGTTCCCCTTGTCCTTGGGCTTCGCTGCGGGTGCGCGGGCGGGTTTCGCCTTAGCCATAGATCTCTAGCGTGAGAGAAGCCAGCGTATCGTCCTGATCCGTGCCGCCGCGCTGCCGCCGTTCACCGCGGTCATGATCTGCGGCCCCATCAGCTGCAGCTCGTTCATCCAGGCGCTCGTCGCTACCCGCACGAACAAGGTCCCGTCCGGCGTGACGCTCTCGGGTTGCGTCACCGCGGCGATCTGCGGTCCCACCAGGCGCGGCCAGTCGGGTATCACTTGCGCCTGGGCGAGCCGCCTCCCCAACCCCGCCTTCGCCAGGTAGCGACGCAGCGCGTCCCCCAAGGGCGTCGGCTTGCCTTGCCTGCGATTGGTCATGCGGTGCGTGTCCCCAGCGTTGTGGGCCTTCCCCCCCCGGAAACGAGAAGCGCCACGGGAGGTCCCGTGGCGCGACGCGGCATGGTCCGCGCGGGCCCCAGACAACCCTCTAAACATACCCAGAAGTCGTTGTCATGGCAACACTTACTAAGTCGTTGGGGCTCACGGGCCCACCGTCACGCTGGTGTCCCGTTCGCTCCGGAATCCGACCACGTCCCGTGCCTGCACCTTCACACGGAGCATGGTCCCCGTCCCCAAGCCGGGCGGCACGATGACGCGAAACGGACCCTCGAGCACGGGGTCGAGCAGGCCGTCCGCACCCACCGGAGCCTCCTGCGCGAGCTGCACCCACACGGAGTCGATGCCGTCTTCGTCTTCGGCCCGGACGGTCACCACGAGCGTGTCCGGAGCGGGGGTGGATCGCGACTTGACGGTCGTCTTGTTGAGCGACAGCGCGAGCGTCGGCGGCGACGGGCGCGGCCGCTCGGTGAGACACGCAGCCGTAACACACAAGCCGCAAGCTGCAAGGACTACGCGCTTCACCGACCCTCGAAACGGGGTGCGCGCTTTTCGAGGAACGCCGTGAGCCCTTCCTTCATGTCTCGGGTCGCGGCCAGCAGGCCGAAGTGATTGGCCTCGAGTAACAGCCCTTCGTCGAGCGTCATCTCGAGCCCCTGGTCCACCGCCTCGAGCGCCAGCCGCACCGCCAGCGGCCCCATGGTGAGGATTCCCCGCAGGATCTTTTCGGTGGTCGCGAGCAGCTCGCCCGCCGGCACCACCTTGTTCACGAGTCCGATGCGGTAGGCCTCCTGGGCGTCGATCGGGTCGGCGGTGAGGATGAGGTACAGGGCGTTGCCCTTGCCGACGATGCGCGGGAGGCGCTGCGTGCCGCCGTAGCCCGGCGCGATCCCGAGCTTCACTTCCGGCTGCCCGAACTTGGCGTGCTCGCTCGCGATGCGGAGGTGGCAGGCCATCGCCAGCTCGCAGCCGCCTCCCAGCGCGTAGCCGTTCACCGCCGCGATCACCGGCTTGCCGCACGTCTCGAGGCGGCGCAGCATCGCCTGGCCGCGCAGCGCGCGGGCCTTGCCGTCGAACGGCCCCTGTTTGGCGAGGTCGCCGATGTCGGCCCCCGCAACGAACGCCTTCGTGCCGGCGCCGGTGAGGATCGCACCCCTGATCGCGTCTTCGCTCGCGATGCGCTCGGCGGCGTGCGCCAGCTCGTCCACCACCTGGTCGTTCAGGGCGTTGAGCTTGTCGGGGCGGTTGATGGTGACGAACGCGATGGCGTCGCGGATCTCGAACAGGAGGGTTTCGTAGCGCATGGCGAAAACCTAAGTGCGGAATGCGGAATGCGGAATGCGGAGTTTCAATGGAAGGTCGAACCGCCGAGCGACGCGTGCCCTTGAATTCCGCATTCCGCACTCCGCATTCCGCATTAGCTTCAGGTCCATGAGTGTGCAGGCAATCGCCTGGAGTCCCACCGGCGCGGTCCGCATCGTCGACCAGCGCGCGCTCCCGGAAGCGCGGATCGAGCGCGACTTGGAGAGCGCCGAGGCCGTGGCCGAGGCGATCCGGACGCTGCAGGTGCGGGGCGCGCCGCTGATCGGGATCGCGGCGGCGATGGGCCTCGTGGCCGGGACGCGGGAGCTGCGCAGCGCGTCACGCCAGGAGTTCGTCGGCCGGCTGGGGCGGCTCGCCGAGCTGCTGGCGGCCGCACGCCCGACGGCGGTGAACCTGCGCTGGGCGCTCGAGCGCATGACGCGCCGGGCGACCGCGACGCCCGGCGATGGTGTCGCGCTGTGGGAGCGGCTGCACGCCGAAGCCACAGCCATCTGGGAGGAAGACCGCGCCATGTGCCGCCGCATCGGTGAAGCGGGGCTGCCGCTCGTCCCCGACGGCGCCACGGTGCTCACGCACTGCAACGCCGGGGCGCTCGCGACCGGGGGCATCGGTACCGCCCTCGCTCCCATCTACCTGGCCCACGAGGCGGGGCGCCGCCTGCACGTGTTCGTGGACGAGACGCGGCCGGTGCTGCAAGGGGCGCGGCTCACGGCGTGGGAGCTGTCCCACGCCGGCATCCCCTGCACGCTGATCGCGGACGCGGCGGCGGGATCGCTGATGCGTCAGGCAAAGATCGATCTCGTGATCGTCGGCGCCGATCGGATCGCGGCGAATGGCGATTTCGCCAACAAGATCGGCACCTACTCGCTGGCGGTGCTGGCGTTGCACCACGGCGTCCCGTTCTACTGCGCCGCCCCGTCCTCCACCATCGACGCCGCGCTGCGCGATGGAGACGGCATCCCGATCGAGCAACGCTCGCCCGACGAAGTGAAGACCGTCGCGGGGCGGCCGGTCGCGCCGGCGGCCGTCGGGGCCCTGAATCCGGCCTTCGACGTGACCCCGGCGCGCTACGTGACCGGCTACCTCACCGATCGCGGGTTGCGCAAGCCGCCGTTCGGCGCGGACTGATGACCCGGGTGCGTGGTGTCCTGATCGCCGTCATCGGCAGCAGCTCGTGCACGCCCGAGGTGGCGGCCTGGGCCGAGACCGTCGGCCGCCTCCTGGCGGAACACGGCGCCGTGCTGCTGTGTGGCGGGCTGGGGGGCGTCATGGAAGCCGCCGCCCGCGGCGCGCAGCAGAGCGGTGGACTCACCGTGGGCATCCTTCCCGGCACCGCCGTGGACGACGCCAACCCCTACATCGACGTGCCGCTCGCCACCGGGATGGGCGAGATGCGCAACGCGCTGATCGTGCGTGCGGCGCAGGCCGCTATTGCGATCGGGGGTGGGTGGGGAACCCTGTCGGAGATCGCGATGGCGCAGCGCATCAAGACGCCCGTCGTCGGGCTGCATGATGCCTTCACGCCGGCCATCGATATTCCCCGCGTTGCGAGCCCCGAGGCGGCGGTCGCGTGGGCGCTGGAGCACGCGGCGCGACCGGAGGTATAATTGGGGATGAACGCGGGGACGAAGTTCGCCATCGGTGCGGTGCTGATCGTCGGATCGGTCGGCTATCTGATGGCCTCGGGTGTCAAGCAGACCGGGCAGTACTTTCTGACGCCGAGCGAGCTGTCGCAGAAGATCGCGCTCGATCCTTCTTTCTATAACGTCGGGATGAAGGTCGGGGCGCACGTCGTGCCCGGGTCGGTCACGCGCGACCTCGCCGCCCGGACGCTGCGCTTCCAGGTCACCGACGGCAGCGCCCGCTACGCCGTGCTGTACCGCGGTCTCCCGCCCGACACGTTCACCGATTCGGTCGAGGTCGTCGTGGAAGGCCGCCTGCAGAAGGACGGCATCATCTACGCGACGAACGTGCTCGCGAAGTGCGGGTCGCGCTACGAAGCGGTTCCCAAAGCGTAGATGACGGTCCTGGGCGGCCTGTGTCTCTGGATCGCCTTCCTCGTGGGGATCTGGGGGGCGCTCGCCGGGTTCGTGGGCGGCCGGCAGGGGCGCCGGGACCTGGAGCAGAGCGCGCGTCACGCAGTGTTCGCGATGTGCGTGGCGCTGTGGGTCGCGGTCGCGGCGCTCGAGTGGGCCCTGTTCCAGCACGACTTCAACGTCGAATACGTCGCGTCGTACACCAGCCGCAACCTCCCGATCTTCTACACCTGGTCGGCGCTGTACGCCGGGCAGAAGGGGAGCCTGCTGTTCTGGGCGAGCGTGCTGTCGCTGTTCGGGTCACTCGCGATGGTCCTCACGTCCCGCCGGCACCGCGCGCTGCTGCCGTACGTGGCGGGGGTCGTGTGCACGGTCGCCACGTTCTTCATTTCCGTGATGCTGTTCGGGCAGGCGAATCCGTTTCACCGGCTGGCGTACACGCCGCTGGACGGGAGCGGGCTGAACCCACAGCTCCAGAATCCGGGGATGGTGTTCCATCCCCCGATGCTCTACCTCGGGTACATCTCGATCACCATCCCGTTCGCGTTCGCGATGGCGGCCCTGCTGTCGAAGCGCCTCGACGTGGACTGGCTGGTCGCGATCCGCAAATGGACGCTCTTGTCCTGGCTGTTCCTCTCGGTCGGAATCTGTCTCGGGATGTGGTGGGCGTATGTCGAGCTCGGGTGGGGTGGCTACTGGGCCTGGGACCCGGTCGAGAACGCGTCGCTCTTACCGTGGCTCACCATGACCGCCTTCCTGCACTCGGTGATGGTCCAGGAGAAGCGCGGGATGCTGAAGAAGTGGAACCTCGCCCTCATCATCGGGTCGTGGCTGCTCTCGATCTTCGGCACGTTCATCACGCGCTCCGGGGTGATCTCGAGCGTGCACTCGTTCACGCAGTCGAACGTGGGGTACTTCTTCCTGTTCTTCCTGATCGCCGCCGCGACGGCGAGCTTCACGGTCTATGGTCGGCGCCTGCCGCTGCTCGCGGCGGAAACGAAGCTCGAGTCGATGGTGAGCCGCGAGGCGAGCTTCCTGTTCAACAACTTGCTGTTCGTGGGGATCGCATTCTCGGTGCTGTGGGGCACGCTGTTCCCGATCCTCTCGGAGCTGGTCCAGGGGACGAAGGTCACCGTCGGCCCGCCGTTCTTCAATCAGGTGAACATCCCCCTCGGCCTCGCGCTGCTCGGGCTGACGGGGATCGGGCCCCTCATCGCCTGGCGCCGAGCCTCGCTCCCGAACCTCCAACGGCAATTCGCGGTGCCGGTGACGGTGGGCGTGTTCACGGCGCTGGTGCTGCTGGTGGGGGGGATGCGCGACTTCTACGCCCTGATGGCGATCGCGCTCGGTGCGTTCGTCGCCGCGACCGTCGTGCAGGAGTTCGCCCGCGGCACGCGGGCGCGCCATCGCCAGTACGACGAACCATACGCGCTCGCCCTCGGCCGGCTGCTCGGGCGCAATCGCCGGCGCTACGGCGGTTACATCGTGCACACCGGCATGGTCATCCTGTTCATCGCGTTCGCCGGAATGGCGTTCAAGACCGAGACCGAAGCCACGCTCCGCCCGGGCGAATCGACCGTGCTCAAGAGCCCGTACGGGTGGACCTACACGTTCACCCACCTCGGCGTCTCGCAGTACGACGCGTTGAACCGTCAGGTCACGGCGGCCACGCTCGAAATCGCACGCGACGGCAAGCGGCTCGGCGTGCTCACGACCGAGAAGCGCCAGCACGTCGACGGTCTCGGCCGGCCCACGTTCCAGCCCTCCACTGAGGTCGGGATCCGCAGCGATCTGCGTGAGGACCTGTACGTCGTGCTGGCCGGGCTCGTCAACGGGACGGAGCAGGCGGTGTTCCGTTTCACGATCAATCCCCTCGTCTGGTGGGTGTGGTATGGCGGCATGATCGTGGCCTTGGGCGGCCTCATCGTGATGTGGCCCGGGGGTACGCCCGCGGTCAAACGAACCCAGGCGGGGTACGCGGTGCGGTTAGTAGGGGAGGGGCAGGCGTGACACGACGGCACGACGGCACGTTGCCACTGGATCGGCGAGCCTTTTTCGGCAGCGCGATGGCGTTTGCCTTGACCGCCCTTGATCGCCCTCGACCGCCCTCGACCGCCCCGCAGCAGGATTCTCTCCCGGGCACCGGTCCGTCGGGCAAGCTGTGGGACCCGTCTCGCGCCGGCCGGCCCTTCGAGCCCGTCCGCGCCGCAGACAACGACGCCGCCATTCAGGCGATCGAGAAGCAGCTCCACTGCACTTGCGGCTGCAATCTCGACGTGTACACCTGCCGCACGACGGACTTCACCTGCGGTACGAGCCCGGCGATGCACCGGCGCGTGGCCGCCCTCGCGGAGCAAGGCAAGAGCGCGCAGCAGATCCTCGACGCGTTCGTGCAGCAGAACGGGGTCGCGATTCTCATGGCTCCCCCCAAACGCGGGTTCAACCTCGCGGGCTACTTCGTCCCGTCGCTGCTCATCGTGGCCGCCGCCGTCGTCATGACCGTCGTGCTGCGCCGTTGGTCGCGCGCCGCGGTGCCGGGCGCCCCGGCGGCGCGCGCCCCCGAGATCCCCGCCTCTCCAGACGAGCTCGAGCGGCTGCGGCGCGAGCTCGACCGCCTGTCGGTCTAGCAGGCATGCTCGAGCTGGTGGCCGGCGTCCTGCTCGCGGCAGGACTGATCGTCTTCGTCCTCAAGCCGGTGTTGCGGCCGGGGGTGCCGCTCGAGGGGGCGGAAGGGGGAGCTACGGGAAGTTGGCAGGAAGGAGAGGATCCGGACGACGACCTGTCGCCGCGGGCGGTGGCGCTGCGGGCGCTCACGGAAATCGAGTTCGACCGTGCCACGGGGAAGTTGTCGGACGCGGACTACGAAATGCTGAAGACCAGGTATACGGCGGAAGCGCTGGCTGCGTTGCGCGCGGAACGTTCGGGAGGCGGGAGACGGGAGGGGAGCGATGTCGCCGCGGCACCGTCTCCCGTCTCCCGTCTCCCGCGACCGTCAGGGAGTCCTTTAGGGTCTCCCGTGTGTCCCACGCACGGGGATCGCCCCGAGTCAAACGCGCAGTTTTGCGCCGAATGCGGCCGCCGGCTGGGATCCGCCCCGGGCTATTGCGCCCGGTGCGGCACGTCGCTCGAGGTCGAAGCAAAGTACTGTCACTCCTGCGGCGCGCGGGTCGCCGCGTAGCCGTACTTCACGACTTCGCCCCAGCGAACGCGCCGGAGGCGAACCACCGGAGCAGCACCAGCACGGCCTCCGGGTCGGGAAGCCTGTAGTCGGCGTAGCTCGCGCCGCCCGGCGATGGGCCGACCCGAATCGAGCGCCCGATTCCCTCGAGCGAGCGGAACGCGTCCTCGTCGGTGCGATCGTCGCCGATGTACACCGCGCTCACGCGGGACGGCCAATCGGCGCCGTGGCGGTGCACCAGCACGTGCAGCACGGCGTGCCCCTTGTCCCACGGCACGGGAGGACGGCCCTCGACCAGGCCCTTCCCCGGCGTGACCCGCAGCCGGCGACGCCGCAGCACCGCTTCCGCCTGCCGCTCGAGCCGGCGTCGCTCGCCTTCGGGAACGGTCCGCACGTGAACCGCGACGCTCGCACCTTTGCGTTCGATGGTGGCCCCGGAGGCCGCCAGCGCCTCGAGCTCGGAGGCGGCCGCTTCCAGCGCGGCGCGCCACCGTTCCAGCTCGGGGTGACGAAAGCTGATCCCCGGACCCTCGATCTCGAAGCCGTGGTTCCCCACGTACGTCAGGCCCGGTACCCCGACCCGCTGCTGCACGTCCGCCAGCGCGCGTCCCGAGACGATCACGATATCGAGATTCGGCGTGCGGGCCGCCTGATCGAGAGTCTGGCGGGCCGCATCGGACAACTGGGCGTCTTCCGGCCGGGCCGCGATCGGCGTCAGCGTCCCGTCGTAGTCGAGGAACAGCGCGACCGTGGCCCGGCGCGCGAGCCACGGCGCCAGCATGCGTTGCAGCGCATCGGCGGGCGACGCCACGGTGCTGCGCGCCCGCAGCCCGGCCCGCTCGCTCGCGTCGAGAAACCGGTCGACCCATGCCCGGACGTCGTTGGCGCGTACGCGGTGCCGCAGCGCCGACATGCGGGCGCGGCGCTCGTCCCGCGGCATCTGGAGGGCGCGGTGCAGCGCGTCGGCCACCTCGTCGACGTCGAAGGGGTTCACGAGCAGCGCCTCCTGCAGCTCGTCGGCCGCCCCGGCCATCTCGGAGAGGATCAGGACGCCGTCGTCGTCGAGCTGCGCCGCGACGTATTCCTTGGCGACGAGGTTCATCCCGTCGCGCAGCGGCGTCACGAGCGCCACGTCCGCCTGGCGGTACAGCGCCACCAGCTCCGCGGGCGGGAGTGAGCGCACGAGGTAGCGGATCGGGCTCCAGCCACGCTCGGAGAAGCGACCGTTGATGCGGCCGACCGTCTCGTCGATCTCGCGCTTCAGCTCGCCGTACTCGGCGACGCGCTCCCGGCTCGGCACCATCACTTGGGTGAACGTGATGCGGCGTCGCAATCCGGGGTGCCGCTCGAGCAGGCGCTCGACCGCGAGCAGACGCTCGTGGATGCCTTTCGTGTAGTCCAGCCGATCGACACCGAGGATTTCAGCCACTGGGGCGTCGGGGGCGGCAGCGGCGTCCACCGCCCCGGGGGTGACTCGCTCGGCGAGCCGCTCGACCTCGGCCACGTCGATGCTGATGGGATGGGCCTCGACCGACACCTCGCGTCCCTCGAACCGCACCAGCCCCGCGGCGCGGTCCACTTCGCAGCCGAGCAGCCGCTCGGCACACGTGAGCACGTGGTCGGCATACGACGGGATGTGGACCCCGACGAGATCCGCCGCGAGCATGCCCTGGATCAAGTCGCGCGACCACGGGAGCACGCGGAGCACGTCGGCGGCGGGAAACGGGATGTGCAGGAAGAAGGCGATCCGCCGCCGCGGTGCGAGACGGCGCAGGTGGTGCGGCACCCGCAGCAGCTGGTAGTCGTGCACCCATACCAGCGCCTCATCGTCGCTCGCCTCCGCTGCCACCTGCGCGAAGCGCTCGTTGACCCGCTCGTACGCTCGCCACGTGGCGCTGTCGATCTGCGTCTGGCCGACGAAATAATGAAACAACGGCCAGATGGTCCGGTTGGCGAACCCCGCGTAGTACAAGGCGATCTCGTGGGCCGTGAGGGGCACCGCCCGGTACTGGACGTGTTCCGCCGGCGGGGGCGGCGCACCAGCGACGGCGTCGCCGTCTTCGCGGGCGGCCCCCGTCCATCCCACCCACACGCCACCGCGCTGGGCCAGGGCCGGCTCCAGCGCGGCGACGAGTCCCCCGGGCGAGCGCCGGAAGCGCACACCTTCGGGAGGGGGCCGCCGTTCCGCGGTGAAGGGGAGACGGTTCGAGACCACGACGAGTGAGCGGGGGGTGGAAGGAGCGGCAGCTGTGCGTGCGGGCGCGACGGGCCGCTCCGGATCGGAGGAGCGGTCCGCGGGTGGCCCGATCGGCGGCGCGGGTCCGGCGTGTTTGGGCATCATGCGCGTGACTGCCAATCTGCCAAGGTCCCACCCGGTTTGGAAGCGCCGGGAGTGTGCCGTCGCACTCTTGCGTTTGTCGACCCGCCTGCCTATCAGTGTGCGTCCCTCAATCGAGGAGCGCCGGTGTGAGCAGGCTCACAGTACGCCTGGCGATCGTCATCGCCGGACTCGCGCTCGCGACGTCCTCGGCCGACGCGCAGCGGCGCATGCGGGGCGGGCGCGCGGTGCGCGTCGACCGCCCCGGGGTCGGCGCGCGGGTCGGATATGACTTCGACGCCCAACACACCTTTCTCGGCGGCCAGTTGAACTTCCCCGTGGGGCGTCGCTGGGCGCTCGCGCCGTCGGCGGACTTCTACCTGGGCGCGACCGGCACGCCGTACCGACTGAACGTGGACGTGAAGTACCATCCCCCCACGGCCTACGGTTTCTTCTATGTGGGCGGCGGGCTCGCCATCCTGCACGCGTCCGGGAACACCAACAGCGGGGCCAACGTATTCGGCGGGTGGGAGGGCCGGCGCTACTCGCCGGTGAAGCCGTTCCTCGAGGCGCGGTTCGTCTTCGCCGACCGTACGTCGTTCAACGTCCTGGGTGGAATCAACTTCCCGCTCTAGAACTCGAAGCTCTCCATTTTCCGCAGGCCGATCCGCAACGGGATCGCCGTCGCCGCCGCGCAGATGACGGCGGCGACGGCGAACCAAAAGATCATCCACCCGTCCACGACGACCGGCTCGCCCACGTATACGGCCCGGACGTACGCGTAGACGGCCTGCCACAGCGCCACGATCACCGCCGCGAGCAACGCGATCGTCGTCATCATGTAGACGAGCCCGCCGAACGACGTGGGGATCTGGGCGGCGTTCTCCGTCTCGAACTGCGGGTACAGGGCACCGAACCCGAGCGCCAGCGCGGCGATGGCGAACGTGAGGCCGCAGATCGTCACCAGCCCCATCACCATCATGAACGGCCCCACCTCGAGCAGCACGTTGGTGAGGCCGGTGAGCAGCAGGGCCAGCACGAGGAGGGGCACCGTGCCGACCCAGTACTTGGACCACAGGAGCGCCCGGAGATCGAGCGGGCTGGAGCGAAGCAGCCACATCTGTCGGCCCTCGAGCGAGACCGCGGGGAAAATGAACCGAGCCGCGATCGACGCGAGCACGAAGCCCGCCAGGCCGAGGTTCAGAAACGAGACCAGCGTGACGTAGAAGAACCCCACCGGCTCGCCGCGGTGCAGCGGCAGCGCGTTGATGTTGAACAGATATACCACGACCAGCGCGGCCAGCAGGATCAGCTGGCTCCACTGGGTCGTGTCCCGGAAGAACAAGCGAATGTCCTTGAGCACGAACTCCCGCTTGGCGACGGGGAGCGGCTTGAGCACCCAGCCGGCGGTCCGGCGCAACAACCGCCCGCGCACGAACCGCTCCGCGCCCTCCTGCGCTTTGGTGAACCCTTGGGCGAACAGTCGACGGTGCAGCATCGCGCCGATCGTCACCAGTGCGGCCGCTGTGGTCCAGAGCAGCATCAACGGCAGGGGATCGGGCGACCCGCGGAGGTAGCTCATGATCGCGTTCGTCGCCCACTCGCTGGGCAGGAACGGCGAGGTCGGGGTGCGCAGCACCGCGAGGAAGTCGAGCAGGTTGCGGAACCCCTCCGGTCGGGCGAGCCGCTCGGGACGGATGAGCCGGAGCAGGAGAATCAAGCCGGCCGCCGCGCCCAGCGCGATGATCGACAAGAGGTCCCGCGTGCGCCGCGCGGGGAACACGTTGACCAGGATGAGCGTGATGGCGCTGCCCGCCACCGCGGGCAGCACCAGCATCGGGACGATCGTCAGCACCGCGTAGGGGACGAACAGCACGCCGCCGCGGTAGATCACGCCGTACGCGGTCAGGATCGGGACCGCCATCAGCGCTACCATCCACGAAGAGTGCAGCAGCGTCTCGCCCAACTTGGCGAGGTAGAGCCGCAGCCAGTCGACCGGGGCCGACACGAGCAGGTCGAGGTCCTTCGCCAGGAAGAAGCTCGACAGCGCGGTGATGAGGTTCGACAAGACCAGGATCGTGACGAACGAGAGCAATACCAGCCCGAGGATCTTTGCGGCGAGAAACGGTCCGAGCTCCTCCGCGCCGCGCACGTGCTTGAGGATCACGTACAGCACGCCGTACACGCCCACCCAGAACAGCAGACCGACGGTGACGAGGAGCAGCAGCTTCCCGCTGCCACCGCGCGAGCGTTCCTCGCGCATCCGCTGCAGTGCCGTGCGCCACTTCGGTTGCAGCACGTGCCACAGCGAGGGTTGCCTCACGCTCCTCCCCCTCCACCCAGCACTTCCACCAGCTCGCGCACGCGGGCGCCGCCGGTGAGCTTGAGGAACAGCTCCTCCAGGCTCGCGTCGCCGGCGCGGTGCTGGCGGCGCAGATCGTCGACGGTGCCGTCCGCGACGATCTTCCCATGCTGGATAATGGCGACCCGGTCGCACATGGCCTCGGCCACCTCGAGGGTGTGGGTGCTCATCAGCACCGTGCCCCCGCGTGAGACGAACTGCCGGAAGATGTCCTTCAAGAGGCGGGCGGCTTTGGGATCGAGCCCCACCATCGGCTCGTCCACCACGATACACTCCGGCCGGTGGATGAGCGCGCTCGAAATGATCAGCTTCTGGCGCATCCCGTGACTGTACGCCTCCACGAGCTCGTCCTTCCAGCTCGCCAGCTCGAATACTTCGAGCAGCTCGGCGATGCGCCGCTCGACGGTGTCCCCCTCCTGCCCGTACAGACCGGCCACGAACCGCAGGAACTCGGCGCCCGTGAGCTTGTCGTAGACGAACGGCCGGTCGGGAATGAAGCCCAGTCGCATTTTGGCGGCGAGCGGCTGTTCGTGGACGTTGTCCCCGCCGAGCAGGACCCGGCCGTCGGTGGGGCGGAGGATGCCGGCGATCATGCGCAGCGTCGTGGTCTTGCCGGCGCCGTTGGGCCCGAGAAAGCCGTACAGCACGCCGCGTGGCACCTCCAGGGAGATGTCGTCCACGGCCACGAAGCTGCCGTAGTGCTTCGTCAGATTCTCCAACCGGATCATGGCACCTCGAGTTTGAGCCGCCCGATCAGGCGCGTCAGCTCTACCTGGCGGGCCAGGCCGCCGATGCTGAACCGCACACGCGCGGCGTCGGCGGGGATTTGCCCGAAGGTCGGGTCCACCGCGACCCAGTCGCTCAGATATACCTCGGCCCAGGCGTGATAGTAAAAGCGGCCGTCCACCAGCACGAGTCCCGCGGCGGGACGCGCCGGTAACCCCACGGCGCGCGCCAGCGCGACGTACAGCAGCGTGTGCTCGTTGCAGTCGCCGCGCCGTCGCGCGAGCACCTGCACCGCGTCCGGCAGGCGTACGGCGGCCGTGGGCTCCACGTGGGACGCGACCCAGCGCAGCAACAGCTCGGCCGCGCGCGCGGGGTCGCGCTCACGACCGAGGATCGCCCGCGCCTGCGCCCGGATGCGCGGGTTGCCGCTCGGGATCAGCGGCTCCGGCTCGAGATCCGCCTGCAGGCCCGTATCGCTCGCCGGCAGTGCGTAGCGGGCCACGAGCGCCGCGGCCGGTTCGCGGCGCACCACGAGCGTATCTCCCGCAAGACGCTGGCGACCCGTCGCGAGAGCGAGGGCGCGTGCGTCGCCCCCGCTGAGCCGCACGCGCAGCTCGGCGAGCGGCGCGGCCCTCGGTCGGGCGCCGGCCGCGAGCGCGGTCGTCGGGACGATGTCTCCGACTCGAGGGGACGCGCTCGCCCGGGCGACGCGTGCCGTGTCGCGGCGCCTGAAGTTCTCGTACGCGATCTCGAATGCCGAGCGCTCCATGGCGAAGCCGCCGTCCCCGGCGCTGGTCGCGCGCACGATGTGGCCCGCCGCGTCGATCCATGCGCTGGCGCGCGCGCCGCCCCGCCGCTGCTCGATCCGGAACGCGCGCACGGTGTCGAAGTGGACCGGGACCCACGCCATCGCGGTGGAGTCGTAGTCCGCGCTGTCTGCGACCACGAGCGTCGATTCCGGTGCGATCGTCACCGCCACGTCGCGTCCCGCGAGGAGGAGGGGGTCGAACACCCGCATCGGGTACGTCTTGCCGGGTCTGAGCTCGCCGCCGAACGCCAGGCGCAGCGGCAGCAACGTCGGCAGTACGATCGGCCGGCTCAGGGGAATCCGGGTGAACTCCGAATCGCCGCCGGCGACGAGCCACATCGCCAGAGCGGTGTCGCCCGACACCGTGGCGTGCGTGGAGAACCGGCCGAGGTCGCCGTCGAATCGCGTATCCAGGTCTTGCAGCCGCAGCGCTCGCGACAGCGTGGCGCGGCTCTGAGCCGTGGTGCGGTGCAGCACGCCGAGCGCCGGGACGTCGAGGACGAGGACGTCCTCGACGCGGATCGTGCTCCCGGACGTGTCGATGGTGGAAGAGGCGAACCCGACCTGCTGGCCGCCGATGGTCAGCCGATAGTACACGGCCCCGGGTGGGACCGACAGCGCCGCCTCGGCGAGCCGGGCACCGGTTGAGCGAAACAGCTCGCGCCGGGCGAGCCAGCCGAGTGAGCCCGCCCACGCGACGAGGATCAGCGCCGCCCAGCCGCGGCGCGTCACGACTCGGCGGCCCCGCGGCGCTGGAGCGCCGCCTCGAACGCCTCTCGGTCTTCCGGCGTCTCCACGACGATCGATACGTCGGCCGGGAATGCGGCGCTTCCGGCGTGGACCTTCAGAACCTGCACCATCACCTCGGCGGCGTCTTCGACCGCCAGGTTGCCGGCGCCGGTGCCGAGCGGGGGCACCGTGAGCCGGCCGAACTCCCACTCCTGCGCCCGCTCCAGCGCCGACTGCCAGGCCCGCGCCACTCCCTCCCGCGTCACGGGCTCGGTGTCGCTGCGGATCACCGCGTGAATCACGAATTCGGCCGGGAGATCGCCGCCGCCCGCGGTCACAACCGCGGCGCCCACCGCCAGCTCCTTCTGGATGCGTATATGGGCTGTGAACTCAGGCCCGCCGACCTGCTCGAGCCGCCGCACCGCCGGCGTGGTGGGATCGAGACGAGTCGTGGCGGGGCGGACGATCGCGTCGGAGGCGAGGAACGCGAGATCGTCCACGACCACGCGAATCACTTGCCGGCGGCCTCCCGCGAGCGGCGGTACATCCGGGTCGCCTCCTCGGGTCGCCGGAGCCGATCGAGCACGATACCGAGCCCGTACAGCGCCTTCGCGCTGCGGGGCTCGAGCTCGATCGCGCGCTCGTACGCGGCCCGCGCACCGAGCAGGTCGTCGACCTTGTTCAAGGCCTCGCCCAGCTGGTACCAGGCGATCGCGCGGCCCGGTTCGGCGTCCACCACGCGTCGCAGCAGCGGTACGGCCTCGCTCAACAATCCCCTGCGTGACAGCACGACGCCCAGCGCCGCCAGGGCATCCGCATGGGCCGGATCGCTCCGCAGCGCCCGCTCCAAGTCGCGCTGGGCGGCGCGGTGGTGCCCAGCGGTAGTGAGCCGGGTCGCCCGCTCGACGAGCAGCCGCACGTTGTCAGGATCGGTCGCGAGCGCGCCGTCCAGGCTGGGGGGCACGGGGGGCGGCGCCGCAGCGGGCGCGATCGGTAGGGCGGGCGGCGGGTCGGGGGGGAGCTCCGCCTGGATCGGCGGCGGGAGACCCGCACGCCGCACGTCGGCCGGCGTCGCGATCGTGCTCGTCTCGTTCAGCGACTCCGCCTCCTCGATCAGCTCCGCGGCCACGCGGGCCCGCTCCGCCGCCGACTGCCACCGCGGCTCGCGCTTCCGGATCACCCGACCACCTCGCTCGCCAGCCAGGACAGGTACGGCTCGAGCCCACGGTCCACCGGCAGGGCGAGCAGCTCGGGTACCTGGTACGGGTGACGTTCCCGCACCGCCCGGCACAGCGCCTCCCACTGCGACACGTCGGTCTTGAGCAGCACGACCACCTCGCCCTCCTCGGTCACCTCGCCCTCCCAGCGGTAAATCGAGCGCGCGCCGGGAACGAGCGTCCCGCAAGCTATCAGCCGCTCTGTCACCAGGGATGTGACGAGCGTCCGGGCTTGAGCCTCGGTCGCCAGCGTCGTCAGCACCACGAGCGCGGTCGCAGCCATTGGGGGAGGGCTAACGTAGGAAGAGGGCGGGGGTTAGGCAAGAGATCGACGGCCGAGGACCGCCTTCGTCCCCCGAGAGTTGACCTCCGAACCGCTGCCCCGCTAGCCTCCAAGTCTATGTCCAGCGACGCATTGATCGTCCGCGGCGCCCGCGAGCACAACCTCAAGAACATCAGCGTCGAGATCCCGCGCAACAGCCTCACGGTGATCACCGGGTTGTCGGGGTCGGGGAAGTCGTCCCTCGCATTCGACACGATCTACGCCGAAGGCCAGCGGCGCTACGTCGAGTCGCTCTCCGCCTACGCGCGCCAGTTCCTGGGGCTGATGGAGAAGCCCGACGTGGATGCGATCGAGGGCCTCTCGCCCGCGATCTCGATCGAGCAGAAGTCGGCCGGGCACAACCCCCGCTCCACCGTCGGCACCATCACCGAGGTGTACGACTACCTGCGGCTCCTGTGGGCGCGCGTCGGCATCCCGCATTGCCCCAAGGACGGCTCGCCGATCGAGCGCCAAAGCGCATCGCAGATCACCGCGCTGGTGCTCGAGTGGCCCGAGGGGACCAAGATCGAGGTTCTGGCGCCGCTGGTGCGCGGTCGTAAGGGTGAGTTTCGCGACGTGTTCGAGGCGGCGAAGAAGCAGGGCTTCGTGCGCGTACGAGTCGATGGGGAGGCGTACGACCTGTCCCACGTGCCGAAGCTGAACCGCCGCCAGAACCACGACATCGCCGTGGTCGTCGACCGGCTGGTGGTGCGCAAGGCGGACCGTGGTCGCCTGGCGGACTCGATCGAGACGGCGCTCAAGGCCGCCGACGGCACCGTGGAGATCGCGCGACAGGGGTCGGGGGGTGCCCGCGCCACGCTGTTCTCGGAGCGCTACGCCTGCCCGAAGTGCGGGTTGTCGCTGCCCGAGCTCGAGCCGCGCCAGTTCTCCTTCAACTCGCCGTTCGGCGCGTGTCCCGAGTGCTCCGGGCTGGGCACGCGGCGCGAGGTGAACGCCGAGCTGGTGCTCGGCGATCCGAGCCTCTCGATTCTCGAGGGCGTCGTGCTGCCGTGGGGTGAGCCCGGCGGGTACCTGCGCAAGGTGATTCTTCCGAGTCTGGCGCGGGCGTTCAAGTTCGACTTGAACGCCGCCTGGAAGGACCTGCCCGCGGCCGCGCGCAAGGTACTGCTCGAGGGAGCGCCAGGCCGGAAACTCACGTTCCAGTACGCCAGTGAAAAGTGGCATGGCGAGTACGAATCGGGTTGGGACGGAATCTTGAAGCACGTCGAGCGCCGCTATCGCGAGACGGCGTCCGACAGCGTGCGCGAGCAACTCGGAGAGTTCATGGTGGAGCAGCTGTGCCCGACGTGCGGCGGCAAGCGGCTCAAGCCCGAGAGCCTCTCGGTGCTGGTGCACGGCAGCAGTATCGGCGACGTGGTGGACCTGCCCGTCAGCGAGGCGCTCGCCTTCTTCGAGAGCATCCCGCTCCGCGGCAACGGGCGCGCGGGAGGGGGCCTCGACCCCGGCATCGCACGCCCGATCCTGAAGGAAGTGAACGACCGGCTCCGGTTCCTGAAGAACGTGGGGCTCGAGTACCTGACCCTCGGGCGGTCGGCCGACTCGCTCTCCGGTGGCGAGGCCCAACGCATCCGGCTCGCCACCCAGATCGGCAGCCGGCTCGTAGGCGTGCTGTACATCCTCGACGAGCCCTCGATCGGACTCCACCAGCGCGACAACGCGCGCCTGCTCGAGACGCTCAAGGAGCTGCGCGATCTCGGCAACACCGTGCTCGTCGTGGAGCACGATGAGGAGACGATCCGCGCGGCGGACCACGTGGTGGATCTCGGTCCCCGAGCGGGCCGTCACGGGGGCGAGGTCGTGGTCACGGGAACGCTCGACCAGGTGCTCGCACACCGCGACTCGCTCACGGCGCGCTACCTGCGCGGCGAGCTGCGTATTCCGGTCCCGCCCCGCCGGCGCCTCCCGGCCCCGGAGCGGGCGCTGCGCGTGGTCGGAGCCCGGCAGCACAATCTGCGGAATCTCACCGTGGAGCTGCCGCTGGGCCTGTTCATCGCGGTTACCGGAGTCTCGGGCTCGGGGAAGTCGACGCTCATCACCGACATCCTGTACCGCGCCCTGGCGCGGCACTTCTATCGGGCCAAGGTGATGCCGGGGGCGCACGATCGGATCGAGGGGCTCGACCAAGTCGACAAGGTGATCGACATCGATCAGAGTCCCATCGGCCGTACGCCACGCTCCAATCCGGCCACGTACACCGGGCTGTTCACGCCGATCCGCGAGCTGTTCACCTATCTGCCGGAGTCGAAGATCCGCGGCTACGGACCGGGCCGCTTCTCCTTCAACGTCAAAGGGGGGCGGTGCGAGGCGTGTCAGGGCGACGGCCTCGTGAAGGTCGAGATGCACTTCCTGCCCGACGTCTACGTCCCGTGCGAGGTGTGCAAGGGGCGGCGCTACAACCGCGAGACCCTCGAGGTGCGGTATAAAGGAAAGTCGATCGCGGACGTGCTCGACCTGTCGGTGGGGGAGGCCCTCGACTTTTTCGAGACCCAGCCGCGCATCCGGGCGAAACTGGAGCTCTTGAACGACGTAGGGCTCGGCTATATCCACCTCGGCCAGTCGGCCACTACCCTCTCCGGGGGCGAAGCGCAACGGGTCAAGCTCGCGACCGAGCTCGCGAAGCGCGACACGGGGCGTACCCTCTATATCCTGGATGAGCCGACGACCGGGCTGCACTTCGAAGACGTGCGGTTGCTACTCGAAGTGCTGCATCGCCTGGTGGACAAGGGCAACACCGTGGTGGTGATCGAGCACAACCTCGACGTCGTGAAGACCGCCGACTGGGTCGTCGATCTCGGGCCGGAGGGCGGCGCGGCAGGTGGGGCGGTGGTCGCCCAAGGGGCGCCGGAGCAGGTCGCCCGGGTGCGGGGCTCGTTCACGGGGAATTACTTGCGCAAGGTGCTGGCGGCGGAGGACTAGCCCGGTAAGTTCAAGTCCAACGGAGGGTAGCCATGGAAGGCGTCCTCGCGATCACATTCATCTTCGGGGGCGGCTGCCTGTTTCTGCTGGCCATCTCGCCGGTCGGCAAGGCGCTGGCCGAGCGGATCCGGCGCGCGGGCGGCGCCGCGTTGCCGGATGACGTGCGAGCTGAGTTGGACGCGCTGCGCTCCGACGTCGTCGGCGAGGTGCAACAGCTGCGCACCGAGGTGAGCGAGCTGAGCGAGCGCATGGACTTCGCCGAACGGCTGCTGGCCAAGCAGCGCGATGCGGAGCGGCTGGCGCCGCCGGGGAGCCGGTAGTGCCTAAGGAAGCGGTTGCCTTCCTCCTCTTCGTCACCATGGTGGGAGGGTTCGTGCTGCTCTACCCGGTTGTCCGGGCCCTGGCCGAGCGGCTGCGACCCCATGCCGAGGCGGGCAAGGAGGAAATGCAGGCCCTGCGCGAAGACGTGGTGCAGGAGCTGCAGCAGATGCGGCGCGAGGTCGCCGAGTTGGGGGAGCGCATGGACTTCACCGAGCGGCTGCTTGCCAAGCAGCGCGAGGCAGAACGGCTCGCGCCACCGAGGAGCTGATGAACCCCGAAGCCGTGGCTGTCCTGATCCCCATCTTCGCCATCGGCGGGTTTTTCGCCTTGATGATCGTGCGCACCATAAGCAAAGTGTACACCGCGAAGCTGCAGGCCCAGGGCCAGACGCCCGGAGGGGACGCGCGGCATGAGGAGCTGGCCGCGACGGTGGAGGAGCTGCGCCGCGAGGTGGCGGAACTCGCGGAGCGGGTGGATTTTACGGAGCGGCTCCTGGCCAAGCAGCCCGACGGTCAGAAGCTCGCTCCGCCGCGCTAGATGTGGCGGGAAACCCTGGTCAGCCCGGAGGCGTACGGCGTCCACATGCTTCAAGTACCCACGCCCCCCCTGCCGCCAACGCCGCCGCCGGGCGTGGACCTGAACTTCCTGCTCGACCAGCTGATGCCGATCGTCGGACTGGTCGTGGTGTTCGTGGGCCTGCGGTGGCTGTTTCGCACCCCCGTGGGCGAGGCGCTCGCCGAGCGGATTCGGATGCGGGTGCGGGGACGCGGGGCAGTGGGCGGGATGGGTGAGGATCCGCAACGCATGACGGCGCTGGAGGAGCAGGTATCGCAGTTGCTGGGGCAGGTCTCCGAGCTCGCGGAGCGGTTAGATTTCGCCGAGCGGCTGCTCGCCGAGCAGCGGGGGCGCAAGTTGGGCGCGGGACAATGAGGGCCCGCCAGCACCTAGAGGGTCATCATGGGAATCTTTGACCGTCTCTCGACGCTCATCCGGTCGAACATCAACGACCTGATCTCCCGCGCTGAGAACCCCGAAAAGATGCTCAACCAGCTGATCGTCGACATGCGGACCCAGCTGGCGAAGGCGAAGCAGCAGGTCGCCGCGGCGATCGCGGACGAGAAACGGCTGGCAGCCCAGGTCGACCAGGAGAAAAAGGCCGCCGAGGACTGGGAGAAGCGCGCCGTGCTGGCCGTGCAGGAAGCCCGCGACGACCTGGCGAAGCAGGCGCTGCTGCGCCACAACGAGCACGCGCAGGCCGCCCTGCAGCTGCACGACACGTGGATCAAGCACCGCGAGGAAACGGACAAGCTCAAGGTGTCGCTGCGCCAGCTCAACGATCGGATCGAGGAAGCCAAGCGCAAGAAGAACATCCTGATCGCGCGCCAGAAGCGGGCGGAGGCGCACAAGCGTATCCAGGAAACGATGTCGTCGATCGGCGACAAGAGCGCGTTCGAGACGTTCGAGAAGATGGCGGAGCAGATCGAGCACGAAGAGCGCAAGCTGATCGCCGCCGCCGAGGTGAACGAGGACCTGTCGGGCGACACGCTGCTGAAGCAGTTCCAGTCGATCGAAGTGAAGGCCGACGCGGATCAGCAGCTGCTCGACTTGAAGCGCAAGCTGGGGCTCCTGCCGGCGGGCTCCCCGGCGGAGGCGAAGCGACTCGGGAAGGGAGCCGCCGAGGCGGAGCTGGTCGAGGACGACGACGCCGAGCACCACCGCTGAGCACTGAGCCGTCCGCGTCACGGTCGTCGGGCGCCACGTTCGTGGCGCTCTTCGTTGCCGCCCTGGCCATCTGGTTCATCGTCCGGGTGGTCGAAGTCCTGCTGCTCGTTGTCATCGCGGTGCTGTGCGCCGTCTACCTCTCGGCCATCACCGACTTGCTGGAGCGTCGCTTCGGCGTAAAGCGCTGGATCGGTCTCGCCAGCGCGGTCGTGGCGACCGTGGCGGCGGTGGTGGGCATCGGCGCGCTGCTCGTGCCGCCGGTCATCGACCAGACGCAGGCGCTGATATCGGGGCTGCCGCAGACCCTCACCAAGATCCAGAACGTCCTGGCGGCGTGGGCGCGCGAGTATCCCGTGCTGTTTCCGGCGGAGCTCGCCAACCCGGCGTCCGGTCTGGTGGGGGGCCTGATCGACGCCGCGGCCGGATTCTTGCGCGGCTCGATCCTCCCCTACGTGACGGCGGGCGGCAAACTCTTTATCGAGAGCGCGAGCGTGGTGGTGATGGCGCTCTACCTGGCGCGCCAGCCGCGCCTCTATCGCGACGGGGTCTTGTCGCTGCTCCCCCCGAAATACCGGCCGCTCGGCGCCCGCGTGCTCGACGACGCCGGCGCGACCTTGCGTGCCTGGGTGGTGGGCCAGCTCCTCGCCATGATGATCCTCGCCGCGCTGACCGCGCTCGGGCTGTGGGCGCTCGACGTACCCTTCTGGCTCGCGTTCGGGATCTTCACCGGGCTCGTCGCCGTCGTTCCCTTTTTTGGCACGCTCGTGTCCACGCTGCTGCCCGCTCTGTTCGTCATCGAGTCGGGTGATTGGGTCAGGGTGGTCGCCGTCATCCTGCTCGGCGTCGCCGTGCACGTGGCGGAGGCGAACGTCGTCGTACCACGCATCATGCAGCACCGGGTGTCGCTGCCACCGGTGCTCACCATCGCCAGCGTGCTCATCATGGGGACCCTCATCGGCGTCGCCGGGCTCGTCGTGGCGGTGCCCGTCCTCGCTGTGACCACGGTGTTCGTCCGCCACGTCGTGCAGGGCGCCTGGTACGGCGATGTCGGGTCGCTCGAGCCCGCCGTGCTTCGCACCACCGAGCGTCGTCTCGGCGCGGACCGGCGCGAGCCGGCCGTCACGCCCGTGAGAACCAAGACATCCGCCTGATGCTCGCCCCGCACCAGCACCGCTTCCTGATCCTCGCGGACGGGCAGTTCGGCCCGCTCACGTCGAAGACCGCGAACTCCTGCATCCGCTACTTCCCGGAGCGCATCGTCGCCGTGTTCGACCGCGTCACCGCGGGCCAGACCGTGCGGGACGTGCTGGGCTTCGGTGGGTCGATCCCGGTCGTGGGCGATTTTGCGCGCGGGCTCGCGCTCGGGGCGAGCGCCGTGCTCATCGGCATCGCGCCGATGGGTGGCCAGCTGCCTCCCGAGTGGCGCGGCTGGCTCAAGGCCGCGCTCGAGCGGGGGCTCGAGATCTGGAGCGGGCTCCACACGTTCATCGCCGACGACCCTGAGCTGGGGAGCCTGGCCCGCGCGCAAGGCGTCCGCATCCTCGACGTGCGCAAGCCGCCACCCGAGCTCCCGATCGCCGACGGCCGGGCCGCCGAAGTTGACCCCTATGTGATCCTCACGGTCGGATCGGACTGCAACGTCGGGAAGATGACGGCACAGCTCGAGCTGCGCGATGAGCTGGTACGGCGCGGCGTGCGGGCGCGGTTCGTGGCCACCGGTCAGACGGGGATCTTCATCGAAGGCTGGGGGATCGCCGTCGACGCGGTCGTGGCCGATTTCGTGGCCGGCGCCGCCGAGCAGCTCGTGCTCCAGGGCGCCGTGGACGCCGACGTCGTGTTGGTCGAGGGCCAGGGGAGCCTCATTCACCCGGGGTACTCGGGCGTCACCCTCGGGCTGCTGCACGGCAGCTGCCCGGACGCGCTCATCCTGTGCCATCAGGCTACGCGCGACTACATCGGCGACTACCACGGCCGCGAGCCTTGGGTCCGGATCCCGCCGCTCGCCGAGCTGGTGGAGATCTACGAGCGGGCGGCGGCTCCGGTGCGTCCGACCAAGGTGATCGGGATCTGTCTCAACACGTTCGACATGACCGAGGCCGGCGCACGGGCGGCCGTGGCGCAGGCCGCGGCCGACACCGGCCTCCCGGCGACCGATCCGGTGCGGTTCGGCGCGGGCGCCCTGGCGGAGGCGATCGTGAGAGAAGCAGTCGCCACGCGGTGAAATTCGGGGGGCGAAAATCGGCGGCACGGTGAAATCAGTGTAGGGGCGCGGCATGCCGCGCCCCTACAGCACACGCGGCAACCAATGGATGATACCGGCGGCGATCGGATACCGATCGTCGCCGGTTTCGGTTGTAGGCTCCCGCCGTGCATTGGCTCCGCTGCGTCCTCGCCGAATGGCAGCTGTTGCGCTCGCGTCTCGTGCGCTCGCGGCTCGGGCTCTGGCTGCTGCTGCTGGGCGCGGGCGGCGTCTGGCTCGCCGCACGCGGTGGGCCGCTCACGGTGGTCGCGCCCCACGTCGCCATGCTCGGCGCCGTGCTCGGCGTGGCGTTCACCGCCGCCTCGGACGCCGACCGCGCCGCCCTGTCACTCATCCTCACCCATCCGACTACGCCCCTCGCCGTGGCCGCGGGCCGCTGGCTCGCGGCTCTGACGGCCGCGGCGACGTTGGTGCTGGCGCTCCTGTTCGTCTCGGGCGCGGTCGCGTCCGGGCCGGGGGGCCTGCTGGTCCGGGCCGGCGCTGCGGCGTGCGGCGCGGCTGCTGCCGCCGCCGGGTGCGCACTCGTCGCCGGCGCCGCCGGGGGCAATACGCTCGCGGGAGTGCTCTTCCTCTATATCGCGGTGCCCAGCGTTGTGTCCGCCGATGCCCTCGCAACGGCTCCGGCCGCGGGCATGCTCGCGCGGGTCGGCGCGCTCGTCTTGGAGCTCCTGCCCGGCGCATGGCGGTACGCGGCCCTCGAGCGCGGCGATCCGCTGGGATGGGTCCATGCGGCGTGTTGGGCGGTGGGGGGCGTCGCTGGCACCGCGCGGCTGTTGTCGCGGCGGGCGATGTGAACGCGCCGGTCCTGCTCGTCAGCGGTGTCAGGCGCCGCCGTCGGGGCGCGGCGGCGGCGGTCGCGGATGCATCGCTCGAGCTCGCAGCAGGCGAGGTGGCGGCTCTCGTCGGCCCGCCCGGCTCCGGTAAGACGACGCTGCTCGCCATCGCCGCCGGGCGGCTCGCGCCCGATGCGGGCTCCGTGACGGTGGCGGGTGTGGCGACGGGCACGCTCGCGGCACGCGCACTGCTCGGCTACGCCCCGGAGGCACCGGTTTTCCCCCCGACCCTGAGCGTCCGTGACGTGTTGGCGTACTTCGCCCGGTTTCACGTCGTCGGGGTCGCACGCCGGGGGCTCGTGGCGGCGGCGCTCGAGCGCAGCGGTTTGGCGGGCGCCGCCGAGCGCCGCGCGGCGGGGTTGCCGCTGCCGCTGGTGCGCCGGCTCGCGCTCGCCCAGGCCGTGCTCGGTCACCGCCGGGTGCTGCTGCTTGACGAGACGCTCTCCGGCATGGACGCGGGCGGACGGCGCGCCATGTGCGAGCGCGTGCGCGAGCTCGCGGCGAGCGGCGTGGCGGTGGTGCTCGCGTCCTCCGACCTTGCGGCGGTGGAGCAGCTTGCGGCGCGGGTGCTCGTGATGCGGGACGGCCGCGTCGTCCGGGAGGCACCCACGGCGGCGCTGTTGCGGGAGCGGGTGCTCGAGATTCTGCTCGATGCGCCGCCCGCCGCGCCGCCGCCCGGATTTCGGCTCACCCCCTACGGTCTTCAGACCGACCTGGGCCCTCGTAGTGCGGAGGCGGCCCTCGCTCTGTGCCGCGAGCACCGCCTCGCCGTGCGCGCGTCGCGCGTACGGCTTCGCACGCTGGAGGACGCAGTGCTCGACGCGCAGGGTGACGGCGCGCGTTGACGCTCCGTGCGGCGGTTCCTACGTTTCAGCCGTGACGCTCTCGCTCCACAACACGCTCACCCGCCGTCTCGAACCGTTCCAACCGCTCGCGCCCCCGCGGGTGACGCTCTACACCTGTGGGCCCACGGTGTGGAACTACGCGCACATCGGGAATTTCCGCACCTTCCTGTTCGAGGACCTGCTGCGGCGCTACCTCGAGTTCTCGGGGTACGACGTCTTCCACATCATGAACTTGACGGACGTGGACGACCGCACCATCAAGGCGGCCGCCGCTGCGGGGAAGCGGCTCGAGGAGCACACGGCGCCGTTCGTCGAGGCGTTCTTCGGGGACTGCGACTATCTGCGCATCCGCAAGGCGCACGCCTACCCGCGGGCGACGCAGTCGGTGCCGGCGATGGTCCGTCTGGTCCAGCGATTGCTCGACACGGGCTTCGCCTACCGGGGTGAGGATGGCTCGGTGTACTTCGCGATCGCCAAGTTTCCGGGTTATGGCCGCCTGTCGCAGCTCGATCGGCGCGAGATCAAGATCGGCGCGCGCGTGGCGAGCGACGAATACGCCAAAGACGACCCGCGGGACTTCGCGCTGTGGAAGCGGGCTGACCCGATCGACGAACAGGTGGGCGCCGCGTGGGACGCGCCGTTCGGCCGCGGGCGGCCGGGGTGGCACCTCGAATGCTCCGCGATGTCGCTCGACCAGATCGGCAAATGTTGCCGTGTGGAAACGCTCGACATCCACGCCGGGGGAGTCGATCTGATTTTCCCCCATCATGAGGACGAGATCGCGCAGTCGGAGGCGGCGACGGGGAAGCCGTTCGCACGCTACTGGTTGCACGGCGAATTTCTCAACGTCGGCGGCACCAAGATGTCCAAACGGTTCGGGAATTTCCTCACGGCGCGCGATCTGCGGGAGCAGGGCGTGGACGCGGCCGCCGTGCGGCTGCTCTTCTCCCAGACGCATTACCGCAAGGCGCTCGACTTCAGCGACGAGGCGCTGGTCGCCGCAGGGCAGGGCGTGAAGCGACTGGGCGAGTTTCGGGAGCGCCTCCTCGGGGAAAAGGGAAACCCTATCGGACTCCCTGACGGTCGGGGGAAAGGGGAAGGCAAGCTCGCCGAGCTGGCGACGAAGTTCGAGGCGGACTTTCGCGCCGCGCTGGACGACGACCTCAACGCGCCGCGTGCCTGCGCCGCCCTGTTCGAGCTGGTGCACGAGGGAAACGGGGCGCTCGACGCGGGCGCGCCGGGCGGCGCCGTGGTGCGCGACGCCCTCGATCGGGCGATGGCGGTGCTCGACGTCCTCCCGACGGCCAAACCCGTCGACCCGGCGCTGGCGCGTTGGGTAGCAGAGCGCATCGCCGCGCGCGACAAAGCACGCAAAGCCAAGGACTTCACGGAGGCGGACCGGATCCGCGCCGAGCTCAAGGCGAGGGGGGTGGAGATCGAGGACACGCCGTCCGGCACCAAGTGGCGAATGGTCTAACTCGTTAACCGCACGTCCCTTGCCGTAGTAGCCCCGCCCCCTTAAGCTTCAGGTCTGAAAAGTTCAGCGATCGGCCAGCTGACGTAGCTCAACTGGTAGAGCAGCTGATTTGTAATCAGCAGGCTAAGGGTTCGAGTCCCTTCGTCAGCTCACGTTGCCGAAGAGGAGTGGGCCCGCCCCGAGTTTCCAGTCCGGAGGAACCAACACACCCCGCGCCGTGGGAAACGCGGGGTGCGTTGTCAGTGGGGTCGGGGATTGGGGGAGGCGAACGAGGCGCGCGGCGACCGGCGTGGTGGGGTGCCCGAGTGGCCAAAGGGAGCAGACTGTAAATCTGCCGGCGACAGCCTACGAAGGTTCGAATCCTTCCCCCACCACTCCTTCGAGCGCGCGGGCGTAGCTCAGTTGGTAGAGCATCAGCCTTCCAAGCTGAGGGTCGCGGGTTCGAGCCCCGTCGCCCGCTTATGCTCGCGTAGCTCAGTCGGCAGAGCGCGTCCTTGGTAAGGACGAGGTCACCGGTTCGATTCCGGTCGCGAGCTTTGAAAGAAACCAAGGCGTCGAGCGGAGACGTTACACGAAGGCGTCAGGCGAAGACGTCACGCGGACGCGTCATCGGTACGGTTTTGCGTGACGCTGTCGCTTGACAATCTTGTGCAACGATTGTGTGAAACGCAGTTCTTTTAGAGGATTCCATGGCTAAGGCAAAGTTTGAGCGCACCAAGCCGCACGTGAACGTCGGGACCATCGGCCACGTGGACCACGGCAAGACGACGCTCACCGCGGCGCTCACCAAGGTGGCGGCGGAGAAGGGGCTCGCGACCTACGTGAGCTACGACGAGGTCGCCAAGGCATCGGCGGCGCAGGGGCGGCGCGACGCGACCAAGATCTTGACGATCGCGACGTCGCACGTGGAGTACTCGAGCGAGCAGCGCCACTATGCGCACGTGGACTGCCCGGGCCATGCGGACTACGTGAAGAACATGATCACCGGCGCGGCGCAGATGGACGGCGCGATCCTCGTGGTGTCGGCGGTGGACGGGCCGATGCCGCAGACGCGCGAGCACATCCTGCTGGCGCGCCAGGTGAACGTGCCGGCGATCGTCGTGTTTCTGAACAAGTGCGACCTGGTGGACGACGCCGAGCTGCTCGACCTGGTGGAGCTCGAGGTGCGGGAGCTCTTGTCGAAGTACGAATTCCCGGGCGACGACATCCCGATGATCCGCGGCTCCGCGCTCAAGGCGATCGAAGGCGACAAGCAGTGGGTGCCCAAGGTGTGGGAGCTCCTCGGGGCGCTCGACAAGAGCATTCCGGTGCCGAAGCGGGAGGTGGAGAAGCCGTTCCTGATGCCGGTGGAGGACGTGTTCTCGATCACGGGGCGCGGCACGGTGGCCACGGGGCGGATCGACCGGGGCAAGATCAAGGTGGGCGAGGAAGTGGAGATGGTGGGCTTCGGGACGGACAAGAAGGTGGTGGTGACGGGGGTCGAGATGTTCCGCAAGCTGCTCGACGAGGGGCAGGCGGGGGACAACGTCGGCCTGCTGCTGCGCGGGGTGGAGAAGACGGATGTCGAGCGGGGCATGGTGCTCGCGAAGCCGGGTAGCATCACGCCGCACACCGCGTTCGATGCCGAGGTGTACGTCCTGACGAAGGAGGAGGGCGGCCGTCACACGCCGTTCTTCAAGGGGTACCGGCCGCAGTTCTACCTCCGGACCACGGACGTGACGGGGACGGTGGAGCTGCCGGCGGGGGTGGAGATGGTGATGCCGGGCGACAACACCAAGATGGCGATCGAGCTCATCACCCCGATCGCGATGGAGGAAGGCCTCCGCTTCGCGATCCGCGAAGGCGGCCGCACCGTCGGTGCGGGCGTGGTGACCAAGATCCGGAAGTAGCGAGGCACTCATGGCGGGCAAGATTCGCATCCGACTGAAAGCGTTCGACCACGCGCTGATCGATCAGGCCGCGGCTGACATCGTGCGCACCGCGGAAAAGACCGGCGCCCAGGTCTCGGGACCGATCCCGCTGCCCACCAAGCGGCAGCTGTGGACCGTGCTCCGGAGCCCGCACATCGACAAGAAAAGCCGAGAGCAGTTCGAGCTCAAGACACACAAGCGGCTGATCGACATTCTGGACTCGAGATCCCAGACGGTCGACGCGCTGACGAAGCTCGATCTGCCGGCCGGCGTCGATGTCGAGATCAAAGTCGAGTAGCGCCTCGAGGAACGAATGAACGCACTGATCGGCAGGAAGCTCGGCATGGCCCGCCTCTTCAACGAGGAGGGCGCGCACGTGCCGGTGACGGTCATCGAGGTGGGGCCGTGCCCGATCGTGCAGGTGACCGCTGGGGCGGAGGGCGCGGGGACCATGGTCCAGATCGGCTTCGGCGCGAAGAAGCCGACGCGGGCGTCGAAGGCCTTGCTGGGACACGTGAAGCGGGCGGGTCTCGAGGTTGTGCCGCAGGTGTTGCGGACCTTCCCCGTAGCGGCCGTCACGGACGGTGGCGCGGCTCCCGCCCCGACACCGGGGGAGGCGGTCACCGTGGCGATCTTCAAGACGGGGGACGTGGTGAAGGTGACCGGCGTGACCAAGGGCCGCGGCTTCCAGGGCGTGGTGCACCGCCATCATTTCGGCGGCGGCCCCGAGACGCACGGCAACACCCGCCACCGCAAGCCCGGCTCGATCGCTCCCGGGACCGACCCGTCGCGCATCATCAAAGGGAAGCGGATGCCGGGGCACATGGGGGCGCGCCGCTTCACGGAGCTCGGTCTCAAGGTCGTGAGGGTGGATGCCGAGCGCAACCTGTTGTTCCTGCGCGGCGCGGTGCCCGGGCCGATGAACGGCCTCGTCACCGTCCGCAAGCAGGGAGGCCGGAGCCGCCATGATTGAGGCGCCGCACTACTCCGCGACCGGGGCGAAGAAGAAGCCCGTGTCGCTGCCGGCGGTGCTGTTCGACGGCACGGTGAACGAGCACGCGCTGCACCGGGCGGTGGTGACGTTCCTGGCGAACCAGCGCCAGGGGACGCACGACACCAAGACGCGACGCTGGGTCACGGGTGGTAATCAGAAGCCGTGGCGCCAGAAAGGCACTGGCCGCGCGCGGCAGGGGTCGATCCGCGCGCCCCACTGGCGGCACGGCGGGATCGTCTTCGGGCCGCACCCGCGCGACTATCGGCTCGGCATCCCGAAAAAGGTGCGCCAGCTCGCGAAGAAGTCCGCCCTCAACGCCCGGGCGCGCGAAGGCGCGGTGCTCGTGGTCGATCCGCTCGCGTACGAGAAGCCGAAGACGAAATCGCTCGTCGGGCTGCTCGGCAAGCTCGGTGTCGCCGAGCGGAAGGTGCTGGTGCTCACGTGCGGCGACGCCCACGGGTACAACGTGTACCTCGCGGGTCGCAACGTCCCGAACGTGCACGTGATGCGGTTCGGCGACGCCACCGCGTACGAGATTCTGTGGTCCGATGCGGTCGTGGTCGAGCTCCCGGCACTGGGCGAAGCGGAAGGGAAGGGGGAGCAGGAAGAGGGGACGGCGGGGGGCCCGCCGGCCGACGTGGAGGCGTCCGATGCCTGAGCTGCACCACACGATCGTCGCGCCTGTGGTCACCGAGAAATCGTCGGCGGCCTACGGGGCGCGCAAGGAATACGCGTTTCGGGTGCATCCGGACGCGACCAAGCCGCAGATCCGGGCGGCGATCGAGTCGCTGTTCAAGGTGAGCGTGACCGCCGTGCGCACGATGGTCGTGCGCGCCAAGCGCCGCACCTACGGACGCTACGTCGGGCGGCGGCCGTCCTGGAAGAAGGCGATCGTCACCCTCAAAGAGGGAGACACGATCGCGGTGTTCGAGGGCTGATATGGGCATCCGCCAGTTCAAGCCGGTCACCCCGGCGACGCGATTCCGCTCAGTGTCGGACTTCGGGGACATCACGAAGACCGAGCCGGAGCGTTCGTTGCTCGAGCCACTCAGACGCACGGGCGGCCGCAACAACAAGGGTCACATTACGAGCCGGTACATGGGCGGCGGGCACAAGCGGCAGTACCGGCGCATCGACTTCCGGCGCAACAAGTTCGGCGTGCCCGCCAAGGTCGCGAGCGTCGAATACGACCCGAACCGCACCGCCCGCATCGCGTTGCTCCACTACGTGGACGGCGAAAAGCGCTACATCCTCGCCCCCAAGGGTCTCGCCGTCGGCGATACCGTCGTCTCGGGACCGGGCGCAGACATCCGTATCGGGAACGCCATGCCGTTGTTCGAAATCCCGCTCGGCACCACGGTGCACAACGTGGAGCTCAAGATCGGGCGCGGGGGCCAGCTGTGCCGCTCGGCAGGGACCGGGGTGCAGGTCGTGGCGAAAGAGGGGAACCACGTCACCCTGCGGCTCCGCTCCACGGAGATGCGCATGGTGCGCGGCGAGTGCCTCGCCACGATCGGCGAGGTTTCGAACGCCGAGCACGAGCTGCTGTCGATCGGCAAGGCCGGTAAGAGCCGCTGGCTCGGGCGCCAGCCGCGGGTGCGCGGTGTGGCCATGAACCCCGTCGACCACCCGCTGGGCGGCGGTGAGGGGAAGACCTCGGGTGGCCGCCCGCCGACCTCGCCCTGGGGCAAGGTCGAGGGGAAGAAGACGCGGCACAAGAAGAAACCGTCGACGAAACTCATCGTGCGCGGCCGTAAGCGCGGGAAGGCGACGCAGTAATGGGACGTTCCATCAAGAAGGGACCCTACGTGGAGCCGTCGCTCCTCGAGAAGATCCGGGTCTTGAACGAGAAGAACGAGAAGAAGGTGTTCAAGACGTGGTCGCGGCGCAGCACGATCACACCCGATTTCGTGGGTCACACGCTCGCGGTGCACAACGGGAACAAGTTCATCCCCGTGTACATCACGGAGAACATGGTCGGCCACAAGCTCGGCGAGTTCGCGGCGACGCGGCTGTTCCGTGGCCACAGCGCCAAGGGCTCGGCGGCGGAGCGCGAGGCTGCCGAGGCCGAAGCCGCTCAGGCACCGAAGGCGTAGTCGATGGAAGCCCGGGCGATTCAGCGGACCGTCCGCCAGTCGGCGCGCAAGATGCGGCTCGTCATCGACCAGATCCGCGGGCGCGGGGTGCCGGAGGCATACGCCATCCTGCGGTTCTCGAAGAAGCTGGCCGCGCGGCAGATTCACAAAGTGCTGCGCTCGGCGGTCGCCAACGCGGAGCAACAGGCGCAGCGCCAGAACGCCGCGTTCGACGCCGACCAGCTGCGGGTCGCGTACGCGGTCGTGAACGAGGGGCCGACGCTCAAGCGCTTCACGCAGGCAGCGATGGGCCGGGCGACGCCGATCTTGAAGCGCACCAGCCACGTGGAAATCCACGTGGCCGGAGAGGATGCACCCGCGGCCCCGCGCGCCAAGGCGGGGACCGCTGAGGCGAAGGCCGAACCCAAGGCGCCCGCCAAGCGCAAACGGGCCGCGTCGAAGGCGGCCGCGAAGCGCAAGCGTCCCAAGGACGCCGCGTCGCGATCCAAGAAAGGGAGCAAGTAAGTGGGCCAGAAAACGCATCCGTACGGGTTCCGCCTGGGGATCGTCAAGCCGTGGCGCTCGCGCTATTACGCGCGCCACGACTTCCCGGAGCTCCTCAAGGAAGACGAGCTGATTCGTAAGTACCTGAAGACAAGGCTCTCGCACGCAGCGATCGCCGACGTGCACATCGAGCGCAAGCCGGGGAAAGTGACCGTCACGGTCCATACCGGACGCCCGGGCGTGGTGATCGGGAAGCGCGGCGCCGAGGTCGACAAGCTGCGCGACGAGCTGGCGCAGCTCACGGGCAAGGAGGTCGGGATCAACGTCGAGGAGATCAAGCGTCCGGAGCTCGACGCCCAGCTCGTGGGGGACAGTGTGGCGCACCAGCTCACCCAGCGGATCTCGTTCCGCCGCGCGATGAAGCGTGCGGTACAGAGCGCCATGCGGATGGGGGCGCAGGGGATCAAGATCAAGACGGCGGGCCGTCTGGGCGGCGCCGAAATCGCGCGCACGGAGGGATACCACGAGGGGCGCGTGCCGCTGCACACGCTCCGCGCCGACGTCGATTACGCGCTCTCGACCGCCAAGACGACGTACGGGACGATCGGCGTCAAGGTGTGGATCTTCAAGGGCGAGCGCACCGAGGATCTGCACGGGCGCACCTATTCGACGGGCGTCTGAGCGATGCTGGCGCCGAAGCGGGTCAAGTTTCGCAAGCGGTTCAAGGGCCGCACCAAGGGGATGGCCACGCGCGGCAACACCGTCGCGTTCGGCCACTACGGGCTGATGGCGCTCGAGCCGGGGTGGATCAGTAATCGGCAGATCGAGGCATCGCGCGTGGCGCTGACCCGGGAGATGAAGCGCGGCGGCAAAGTCTGGATCCGGCTGTTTCCCGACAAGCCGATCACCAAGAAGCCGGCGGAGACGCGGATGGGGAAGGGAAAGGGCAACCCCGAGGGCTGGGTGGCCGTCGTGAAACCGGGCCGCGTGATGTTCGAGGTCGAGGGGATCGCCGAGCACCTGGCGCGCGCGGCGCTCGAGCTCGCGGCAGCGAAGCTGCCCATCAAGTCGAAGTTCGTGAAGCGGGAGGAGCGCTAACATGGCGCGGCAGAAGCCCGAGGGGTTGCGGGAGCTCAAGACCGACGAGCTCGAGCAGAAGCTCGCGCTCCTCGTGGAAGAGCGCTTCCGCCTGGCGTTCCGCCGCGGCACCGAGGCGATCGCGAATCCGCTACAGTTCCGCACGATGCGCCGCGAGATCGCGCGGATCAAGACCATCTTGCGCGAGAGGAAGCAGGCATGAGGGCGCGTCGCAAAGTCCGCACTGGCGTGGTGGTGAGCGACAAGATGCAGCTGACCGTGACCGTGTCGCTGGTACGCCGCTTCGCGCACGGGTTCTATGGCAAGCAGGTGGTCCGGTCCAAGCAGGTCGCGGCCCATAACGACAAGGGCGCAAAGCAAGGCGACACCGTGCGGATCGTGGAGACGCGGCCGCTCTCGAAAACGAAGCGGTGGCGCGTGGTCGAAGTGATCGAGCACGCGCGCTAGCGGCGGGGAGGGGCGACGTGGTCCAGCAGGAAACGATACTCAAGATCGCGGACAACTCGGGCGCGCGCAGCGCGCTCGTGATCCGCGTGCTGGGCGGGTCGAAGCGTCGCTACGGAGGCCTGGGCGACATCGTGGTGGTCACGATCAAAGACGCCATCCCGACCGGTCAGATCAAGAAAGGCGAGGTGGTGAAGGCCGTGATCGTGCGCACCGCGAAGGAGACGCGACGCAAGGACGGCTCCTACATCCGGTTCGACGAGAACGCGGCCGTGCTCATCACCGATCAGGGCGAGCCCCGCGCTACCCGTATCTTCGGGCCCGTGGGTCGCGAGCTGCGCGAGAAGCGGTTCATGAAGATCGTGTCGCTGGCGCCGGAGGTGATCTGAGATGCGGACGCTGGTCTATCGCAAGAGCCGCCGGCAGCGGGGCCGCGAGCCCGAGCGGCACAAGCTGCACGTCGCCAAGGGCGACACCGTACGGGTGATCCGCGGGGAGCATCGTGGCAAGGAAGGCAAGATTCTCCGCGTGCACCCCAAGCAATTCCGGATCGTCGTGGAGGGCGTGAACGTCGTGAAGAAGCACAAGCGCGCGACCGGCGCGCCCGGGAGCGAGAGCGGGATCATCGAGTTTCCGGCGCCGATCGCGGCGTCCAACGTGATGCTGTTGGACCCGAAGTCCGGCGAGCCCACGCGCGTGCGTCGCCGGCGCGACAAGGACGGGACGGTGGAGCGGATCGCGATCAAGTCCGGCCAGCCGATCCCGCGGGTGAGGTAGACAATGGCGGAGCCCAAAGAGAACGAACCCACGCCAGCCGGTGGGGCTGACCCCGGGGCGCCGCCCCGGGGTCAGCAGCCGGAGGCCGCCGGCGCGCCCGCCCCCGCCGCGGAGCCCAAAGGGGAGCAGCCGGCGAAGCCGCCGAAGCAGGAGAAACGGGACAAGCAGCAGAAGAAGGACAAGAAGGGCAAGCAGCCGGCCGAGGGGAAAGAGCGGCCCGCGGCGGAGCCGGAAGGGCCGCCGCCCGAGCCGGCACCGCGGCCGCGGCTCCTGGAGCACTACGAGCAGCGCGTGCGTGCGAAGCTGGCGCAGCAGTTCGGGCTCCGCAACGTGCACGAGATCCCCAAGCTCGTGAAGATCGTGCTCAACGTGGGGATGGGGGACGCGCCCAAGAACCCCAAGGGCCTGGAGGCGGCGACGGCCGAGCTGGCGGCGATCACCGGCCAGCACGCCGTCGTGACGCGCGCCAAGAAGGCGATCGCGAACTTCAATCTCCGGGAGGGCATGGCGATCGGCTGCGCCGTGACGCTGCGCGGCGCGCGTATGTACGAGTTCCTCGATCGCTTCATCACCATCGCGGTGCCGCGCATGCGCGACTTCCGCGGACTGTCGCCGGACAGCTTCGATGGCCGAGGCAACTACACGATCGGCATCAAGGAGCAGATGATCTTCCCCGAGATCGAGTACGACAAGGTCGAGAAGATCCACGGGATGGATATCACGGTCGTCACGAGCGCCGGTCGCGACGACACGGCCCGCGCCCTGCTCCGCGAGCTGGGCATGCCCTTCCGGGGCGAAGCCCCGGTTGCGGTCAACTAGAGGACCACTGCATGGCGAAGAAGGCCTGGATCGAGAAGGTCAAGCGGAAGCCGAAGTTCAAGGTGCGCGGCTACTACCGGTGCCAGCGGTGCGGCCGCAGTCGCGGCACGCTGCGGAAGTTCAAGCTGTGCCGCATTTGTTTCCGCGAACTCGCGCTGCGCGGGGAGATCCCCGGCGTGCGCAAAGCCAGTTGGTAACAGGACGGAAGGCGAGATGAGCGTGACAGATCCCGTTGCCGACATGTTGACCCGCGTGCGCAACGCCTGCCAGGCAGGCCACCGCCGCGTCGATATGCCGGTGTCGAAACTGAAGGCCGAGATCGCTCGGTTGCTCCGCGACAACCATTATATCCAGGACTTCAAAGTGCTGGACGATGGCCGTCATGGTCTGCTGCGGCTGTACTTGAAGTACCACAACGACGCCCCCGTGATCCGCGAGCTCCAGCGCGTCTCGGCCCCGGGGCTGCGGCGCTACGTCAAGGCACGCGAGATCCCCCGCGTAAAGAACGGGCTCGGGATGGCCATCCTCTCGACCCCGCAGGGCCTGATGACGGACCGCGAAGCCCGTACCGCCCGCGTGGGCGGCGAGCTGCTCGCGGTGGTCTGGTAGCCGCATGTCGCGCATCGGCCGGAAGCCGGTTCCGCTGCCCAACGGCGTCACGGCGCTGATCGACGGCCGCACGGTCACGGTGAAGGGCCCGAAGGGCGAGATGAGCCGGACGTTCCATCCGGAGCTCACCCTGGCGCTCGAAGAGAACGCCGTGGTGGTGCGGCGACCGTCGGACGAGAGCCGGCACAAGGCCCTGCACGGGCTCACCCGCACGCTCGTCGCCAACATGGTGGACGGCGTGACGAAGGGGTTCGCGAAGTCGCTCGAGATTCAGGGGGTCGGCTACAAGGCGGAGCCCAAGCCGTTCGGCGTGCAGCTCGTCGTCGGCTTCTCCCATCCGGTCCCGTATCACGCTCCGAAGGGAATCAAGATCTCGGTGGACAACAACGTGCTCGTGAAGGTCGAAGGCGTCGACAAGGAGCTCGTGGGACAGGTGGCCGCTGAGCTCCGCGCCATTCGACCTCCCGAGCCGTACAAGGGGAAGGGGATCCGCTACGTGGGCGAGCAGGTCCGCCGCAAGGCCGGCAAGACCGCCCAGGCGGCCAAGTAAGCCATGCGATCGATCCACAAGGTCAGGACCCGCGCCGAGCGCCGGCACCAGCGCCACCTGCGGGTGCGACACAAGGTGACGGGCTCGCTCGAGCGGCCGCGACTCGTGGTGTTCCGCTCCTCGAAGCACATCTACGCTCAGCTGGTGGACGACACGCGGGGCGTCACCCTCGTCGGCGCGTCGGACGGCTCAGAGGGCGTGACGGCCGAGGGGAAGGGCAAGACGGCGAAGAGCTTTGCGTTGGGCCAGCTCGTCGCCCGCCGGGCAAAAGAGAAGGGGATCAGCAAGGTCGTGTTCGACCGTGGCGGCTATCGTTATCACGGGCGCGTCAAGGCAGTGGCCGATGGCGCCCGTAAGGGCGGATTGGAGTTCTGATGGCGACCGATCAGGAGCGTGACGCACCGCCGGCGGTCCCGGCGGTCCCGGCGGTCCCGGCGGCAGGGAGCCCGGGCATGGGCGAAGAAACCGAAACCGCGCACGCCGGCGGCGAGCCGGTGGTCCAGGAACAGCCGCGCGGGGGTGGGGGTGGTGGGGGTGGCGGGGGCGGCAGGGGCGGCGGGGGCGGCGGGGGCGGCGGGCGGGGCCGCGGTCGCGGGCGGGGCGGGTCGGGGCGCGGCGGCGAGCGCCGCGACGGCGGGGAGCGGCAGCGAGAAGGGGATGGCCTCATCGAGAACGTGATCTCGATCAACCGGGTCGCCAAGGTCGTCAAAGGCGGCCGGCGCTTCGGGTTCAACGCGCTCGTCGCCGTGGGCGATGGACAGGGACGGGTCGGCGTCGCGACCGGCAAGGCCAACGAGGTCAGCGAGGCCGTGCGCAAGGCCGTCGAGGCCGCGCGCCGGCGTATGATGGAGGTCCCGCTCACTGGCGGCACGATCCCGCACGAGATCATCGGGGACCACGGTGCCGGCCGGGTGCTGTTGAAGCCCGCCGCGACGGGGACTGGGGTGATCGCCGGAGGACCCGTGCGCGCAGTGCTCGAGTGCGCCGGCGTGCGCGACATCCTCACGAAGAGCCTGGGGTCCACCAACCCCCACAACATGGTCCGCGCGACCATCGACGCGCTGCAACACCTGACGACGCAGCGGCGCGTGGCCAAGGAGCGCGGCGTCGAGGTGGAGGCGATCCACTACCGGCCGCGGCAGGGGGCCACCCGTGGCTAGACTGCCCCCCACCCGGAAGTACCGCAAGCGCAAGCGGGGTGCGGAGCGTGCGCTGCCGCCCGCGGGCGCGGCCGCCCTGCGCATCAAGCAGGTCCACTCCGGCATCGGCCGCCCGGCGCTCGAGCGGCGAACGCTCGAGGCGCTCGGGCTCAAGCATCACCAGCATACCGTGGTGAAGAAGGATCACCCATCGCTCCGTGGGATGCTCTATCAGGTGCGCCACCTCGTCGAGGTGACGCCGGTGAAGGAAGGCAAGTAACCGATGGCGCCGACGAAACGGAAGCCGAAGACGACGGGACGCGGGCGAGCACGCACCAAGGCGAAGTCGCCGACGCCGCGGAAGCCGAAGGCCACGGCCCAGCCCGTCACGGTGGAGCGCATCACGCTGCACGGCCTGCGGCCCCCGGCGGGCTCGCACCGGGACCGGATCCGTAAGGGGCGCGGGCCGGGCTCCGGGATCGGCAAGACCGCGGGCCGGGGAGGCAAGGGGCAGACGGCGCGCTCGGGCGGGCAGACCCGACCCGGCTTCGAGGGCGGTCAAATGCCGCTCATCCGCCGCATCCCCAAGCGCGGCTTCACGAATCCCTTCAAGCAGCCCGCGCAAGTGGTGAACGTCCGCCATCTGGGCAAGCTCGCCGCAGGCGTCGAGGTGACGCCCGAGACGCTGTTCGGGGCGGGGCTGGTGCGCCGGCCGGATCGACCGATCAAGCTGCTCGGCATGGGAGACGTCGGGCGCAGCTTCACCGTCAAAGGCGTAACCGTCTCCGCCTCCGCCCGGGTGAAGATCGAGCAGGCCGGCGGCACGATCGCGAGCTGACTAGGGTGACGGCGCCTCAGATCCCCAACCTGTTCAAAGTCCCGGAGCTGAAGGAGAAAATCCTCTTCACGCTCCTGTGCCTCCTCATCTACCGCCTGGGGGCGCATATCGCGACGCCGGGCGTCAACGTGCAGGCACTCGCCGACTTCCTGAAGAACGCCGGCCAGGGCACCCTGTTCAGCCTGTACGACCTGTTCGCGGGGGGTGGCTTCTCGCGCGCCACGGTGTTCGCGCTCGGGATCATGCCCTACATCTCGGCGAGCATCGTGTTCCAGCTCGCCGCCCCCGTGTTTCCGGTCGTGGAAAAAATGCAGCGCGACGAAGAGGGGCGGAAAACGCTCACGCAGTGGACGCGCTACCTCACCGTGCTGCTGTGTCTGTTCCAGTCGTACGGCTACGCGTTGTTCGCCGAGCAGCTCCCCGGCGCCGTGGCGCACCCCGGGTGGGCCTTCCGCATGACGACGGTCCTCACCCTGTCCACGGGCGGCGTGTTCGTCATGTGGCTGGGCGAGCAGATCACCGAGCGCGGCATCGGCAACGGCGCCAGCCTGCTGATCTTCTTTTCGATCGTGGAGCGCATCTGGCCCGAGACGCTGCGAACCATCGAAGCGCTGCGGGCCGGCTCGCTCACCATTCCGGTGCTCCTGATCGTGGTCGGCATAATGGTGCTCGTCGTGGCGGGAACGGTCGCGGTGACGGTCGCCGCGCGCCGTATCCCGATCCAGATTCCTCGCAAGGTGATGGGCCGAGGACGGATCCGCGAGGGGCAAAAGACGTTCATCCCGCTGCGCATCAACTCGTCCGGCGTGATGCCGATCATCTTCGCCCAGTCGCTGATCATCGTGCCGGGCACCATCGCCACCTTCAGCGGCAACGCGACCCTGAAGCACATGGCGGAGTACTTCAACGTCACGTCGCCCCTCTACGTCCTGACGAACGCGGTCCTGATCATTTTCTTCGCGTATTTCTACACCTCCATCATCTTCAACCCGGTGGATCTCGCGGAAAACCTGAAGAAGCAGGGGGGATTCATCCCGGGCGTGAAACCGGGCGCCGCCACGGCCGATTACATCGACGATGTGCTGTCGCGGATCACGCTGCCGGGTGCGGTCTTCCTCACGGTCGTCGCCATGCTGCCCATCGTCGTGTCGACCGTCCTCAACATGCCGTTCGGCTTCGGCGGCACGGCCCTGCTGATCGTGGTCGGCGTGGCGCTCGACACGGTCCAGCAGGTGCAGCAGCACCTGCTGCTGCGGCACTATGACGGCTTCATGCGGGGCGGGGGGGCCGGAAGCGGGACCAGTCGCGTGCGGTTCCGGCGCTGACCCTTTGTTCGTCCTCCTGCTCGGCGCGCCGGGATCGGGTAAGGGCACCCAGGGCAAGATCGTAGCGGAGCGTCTGGGCCTCCCCAAGATCACCACGGGCGACATCCTGCGCGCCGCCGTGAGGGCGGAGACCCCGCTCGGCCTGCAGGCGAAGAAGTACATGGACGACGGCAAGCTCGTGCCCGATGCCGTGATCCTGAGCCTCATCAAGGAGGAGCTGGCGAAGCCCGAGGCGAAGGAAGGGGCGGTTTTCGACGGCTTCCCCCGCACGGCCGCCCAGGCGGAGCTCGTCGATACCACGCTCGGCGAGCGCGGCCAGCGCCTCAGTAAGGTCCTGCTGCTTGACGTCCCCGAAGAAGAGCTCCTCCAGCGGCTCACGGCCCGGGCGGCGCAGGAAAATCGCTCCGACGATACGCCCGAAGCCATCCGCACGCGCCTGCAGGTCTACCAGCGGGACACGGCTCCCCTCGTCGCGCATTACGCCCAGCGCGGCATCGTGCATCGCGTGCCCGGCACCGGCACGATCGAGGAGATCGCGACGGAGATCCAGCGCATCGTCGGGCGATGATCACGCTCAAGTCGCCGCGGGAGATCGAGACGATGGCGGCGGCCGGCCGCATCGTCGCCGAGACGCTCGCACTCGTGCGGCGCCACGTCCGCCCCGGCGTCTCCACCGAGGAGCTGGACCGCCTCGCGGAAGACTTCATCCGCTCGCATCCGGGCGCGCGCCCGTCGTTCAAGGGCCTGTATGACTTCCCCGCCACGCTCTGCACCTCGATCAACGCCGAGGTCGTTCACGGGATCCCCTCGGCGAAGCGGATTCTGCGGGAAGGCGACCTGCTGAGCGTGGACGTGGGGGTGTGGCTCGACGGCCTGCACGCCGACTCGGCCGCTACCTTCGCCGTCGGGAGAGTCGGCGCCGATGCCGAGCGGCTACTCCACGTGACGCAGGAAGCGCTCGCCGCCGGCGTGGCCCAGGCGCGCGCGGGCAACCACGTGGGCGACATCGGGCACGCCGTGCAACAGGTCGCGGAGGCGGCGGGGTACTCGGTGGTGCGGGAGCTCGTGGGGCACGGGATCGGCTCGTCGTTTCACGAGGAGCCCCAGGTGCCGAACTACGGCAAGCCGAAGCGTGGCCCCCGCCTGATGCCCGGTATGACGATCGCCATCGAGCCGATGGTGAATCTGGGCGGTCCCGAGATCCGGACGCTCGACGATCGGTGGACGGTCGTGACCCAGGACGGCTCGCTGTCCGCCCACTTCGAGCACACGGTGGCGGTGCTCCCCGACGGGGGACCGCCCCGCATCCTCACGACGGCGGACTGACGTCCCGCTCCAGCGTCTCCGCTTCGTCGAGCAGCGCCTTCCCCAACCCCGGCTCCGACAGCGCCGTCACATTGGCGCGGACGTTCTCCACGGCCCCTGCCAGCGCGGCGCGGGCGAGGGCGGCGGCCACTTTGCTGTCCGAGCGCGCGTTCTGGTTGCCGATCGTCCCGATCTCGCGCGCCAGGGCCATCAGCCGCACCGCCCCCCGTGCCATCTGGAGCGGGGTCTGCGCCGCGCCCACCAACGCCTGATCGACCGCGCGTCTTCGGGCGGGGTCTCCCTTGGGAATCCGGTACGCCTCGCTCACCCGCGCGTACGCGGCGGCGTCATCATCCACCAGCCGGCGCAGCTGCGCCCGCAGCGCGTCGGCTTCGGCCAGCAGTGCAGCCACCCGCTCCTGGACGCCGGCATACGCCTTCCGGCCCGTCGTGAGCCGGGCGACCATGGCGACGAGCGCGGCGGCCAGCGCGCCCGCCAGGGCGGACGCGCTCCCGCCCCCCGGCACCGGTGCCCCACCCGCGAGCTCCTCGAGCCAGCCGTCGAGCGTGGGACCCTCGACGGCGCGGATCTTCTGCTCCAGCAGGTGATCCGCCGCGTCCGGAATCTTCAGGTGGGCGGCGCCCGCGCCGAGAATCGCCCGCTCTGGGACGAGTCCGACGATCTCGCTCTTCTGGATCTCGATGCCTCGTGCTCGGGCTCGCGACTCCACCGCCGCGAACACCGTGGCGGGAGGGGTCGTGTCGATGTCGAGCAGATTCATCGAGACCTGGGCCTTGCCGCCCACCGCGAAACCGGAAGCCTGAACCGCCGGCAACCCGCCGCCCGACGTGCGGATCTGCTGCGCGATCTCCTTGGCGGCACGGATGTCCCCCGTGTCGAGATAGATGTTGAACGCCACCAGGAAGGGCCGCGCGCCGACCGCGGTCGCCCCCGCGGTCGGATGGATGCGTTTCGGTCCGAAGTCCGGATCCGCCGCGGGATCCCGTCCGATCCTGTCTCGCAGACCCTCGAACTCACCTTTCCGGATGTCCGGCAGGCGCTCCCGCTCCGGCCGGGTCGCGGCCCGCGCGTAGAGGTAGACCGGGATCGCGAGCTCGGTCGCCGCCCGCTCGGCGAGCCGGCGCGCGACCGCCACGCACTCGTCCATCGTGACGTCGCGCACGGGCACGAATGGCACGACGTCGGTGGCGCCCATCCGTGGGTGCTCCCCCTGGTGCCTGGTGAGATCGATGCGCTCCGTGGCGACGCGCATCGCGCGAAACGCGGCTTCCGCGGCCGCGTCGGGACGGGCCACCAGCGTGAACACCGAACGGTTGTGCGACGCATCGGCCTGCACGTCGAGCAGGCGTACTCCGAGCACGCTCGTGATGGCGGCCCGGAGCGCGTCGAGGGTCGCGGCATCGCGACCCTCGGAGAAGTTGGGGACGCACTCGACTAGCGGGGCAGGCATTCCCGTCCTTTCACGCGCTCTTCAAGAGTTCCAGCAGCCAGCGGTGCAGCGTCGGGCTGCCGGCCACCAGGGAGCCGTGCCGCAGCACGTCGTCTCCTCCATCGAGCGTCGTTACGACTCCTTGCGCCTCGCGGATGAGCACGACACCCGCGGCCACGTCCCACGGCGAGAGCGTCAACTCCCAGAATGCGTCGAGCCGCCCGGCCGCCACGTCGGCGAGGTCGAGTGCCGCCGAGCCGGCGCGACGGATGCCGCTCGTAGCCCCCATCACGGCGGCGAACTGGTCCAGGTAGCGCCGCAACTGGCCGAGATTCTTGAATGGGAACCCGGTGCCCACGAGCGCGTGCCGTGGCTCGGTGAGCCCCGAGACCCGAAGGCGGCGTTCACCTTCCCAGGCCCCCGCCCCGCTCGCCCCCCAATACACCACGTCTCGCGGAATATCGTGAATCACCCCCACGCACAGCGCCCCGTTCACCGCACACCCGATCGAGACCGCGTACTGCGGGTAGCGGTGCAGGAAGTTGGTCGTGCCGTCGAGCGGATCGACGATCCACACCACGTCACCCGAGCGCGTGCCGTCGGGGGAGAGCTCCTCGCCTACGACCGTGGACCCCGGGACGCCGAGCGTGAGGGCGGTCGCGATCAGCGCCTCCGCCGTGCGGTCGGCGTCGGTCACGAAGTCGTGCCGGCCCTTCTCGGTCCAGTCGCTCGGCGCAGCCGGAGTGAGCCCGCGCAAATAGCCCGCGGCGCGCGCCGCCGCGTCCTTCGCCACGTCGACTAAGTCTTTGAGTTCTCGCACCTTGCGGCGCCGCACTCCCTCGGCGTAGGTTGTCAGCCCATGGCGCGCGTCTTCTCCGGCATCCAGCCCTCGGGCGAGCTGCACATCGGCAATTACTTGGGCGCGGTCCAGAACTGGGTTACGCTGCAACACCAGCACGACTGCCTGTTCTGCGTTGTCGACCTGCACGCCATCACGCAACCGTACGACGTGTCGAGCCTCGCCCAGCGAACCATCGAGATGGCCATCGGGCTGTTGGCCGTCGGACTCGACCCCGAGCGGGCGATCGTGTTCGTGCAGTCTCACGTCCCGGAGCACAGCGAGCTCAACTGGCTGCTCAACACGGTGACGCCGCTCGGTGAGCTCGAGCGCCAGACCCAATTCAAGGACAAGGCGCAACGTCACGACAGCATCCCGGCCGGGCTGCTCAACTACCCGGTGCTTCAGGCGGCCGACGTGCTGCTGTATCGCGCCACGCTGGTGCCGGTGGGCGAGGACCAGCTGCAGCACCTCGAGCTGATGCGTGAGATCGCGCGGCGCTGGAACACCCGCTTCGCCGAGGGCGCAGGATTCACCTTGCCCGAGCCGCAGGCGCTCCTGGCGACGGCGAAGCGCGTGCTCGGACTGGACGGCCGGGCGAAGATGTCGAAGAGCCTCGGCAACACCATCGGCCTGTTCGATACCCCGGAGACTATCTGGGAGAAGCTCAAGCCCGCGGCGACCGACCCCGCCCGGGTGACGCGGAAGGACCCCGGCAACCCGGAGATCTGCAACATTTTCACGATCCACCAGGGTTTCTCGCCGCCCGCGACCCAGCAGCAGGTGGCGCACAACTGCCGCACCGCGGGCTGGGGGTGCCTCGACTGCAAGCGAGTGCTCGCAGACAATATGATAGCCACGCTCACCCCCCTCCGCGAGCGCGCGCAGGAGCTGCGGGCGGAGCCAGGGCGGGTGCGCGAGATCCTGCGAGCGGCCGCCACAAAGGCGCGGGCACTCGCCCGCGCCACCCTGGCCCGGGTACGGCAGTGCATGGGCTTGCTCGAGGGAGCGGAGGCCTGATGCAGCATTTCCTCGGGCAGATGATTCAGATGTTCCGACTGGAGCTGTTCCTCCAGCTCTTGCTCGCGACGCTGTTCGGCGGGGCCATCGGTCTGGAGCGGGAGCTCGGGGGCAAGCCGGCCGGCCTGCGGACGAACATCCTGATCTGCATCGGCTCGGTGCTCTACACGAAGCTGTCGATTACGATGGCCGCCGGGACCGCCGATCCGACGCGTGTGGCCGCGCAGATCGTCACCGGCGTCGGGTTCATCGGCGCCGGCACGATTCTCCACGCCCGCGGGGCCGTCGTGGGCCTGACCAGCGCCGCTACCATCTGGGTCGTCGCGGCCATCGGCGTCGCCCTCGGCGCCGCCTTCTATTGGGAGGCGGCGGGCACCACGCTGCTCGTCTTGCTCGTGCTCCAGGGACTCGGCCGCATCGAACTGGTGGTGCAGCGGCAGACGACCCAGAGCAGCCTGTCGGTGCACGCCCGGCCCGATCCGAATCTGCTCGAGGACTTAGAGACGGTGGTGCGGCGCACGGGGCTCCACATCGAGCGGCAGGCCAGCCGCCGGGAGAACGTCGATCTCGTGATCGACTTCACGTTGCGCGGGCCGAAGCGGCTGCATGACCAGGTGATGATCGCGTTGTTGAATCACCCGGGCGTGCGCACCGTCTCCACCGGAGAGTGACGCGGCGTCTCGTGGTCGACCTCGCCTCGCCGCGCGTGGCCTGGCGGATTCCGCCGCGCGCGGTGCAGGCGATTCGGGACGCGCTGGGCCCGGGCTGGGACGTGGTCCAAGTCGAGGCGCCGGCCACGTCGGACGGGGACGGCGGGTCCGGGACCGAGGCAGCGGCAGCCGCGGCGCGCGGGGCGGAGGTCTACCTGGGGTACGGCGTCTCCGCCGGCGTGGTCCAGGCGGCGCGCGGCGCCCTCAAGTGGGCCCATACCAGCACGGCGGGCGTCGGGACCAGCGTGCCGCACGTCCGGGGAACCGGCGTCGTGCTCACGAACTCCGCCGGGGTACATGCCGATCCCATTGCTGACTGGACGATCGCCGCGATCGGGTACTTCGCTCGTGGCCTCGACCGGATGCGCGAGTTCCAGGCGGAAGAGCATTGGGCCCAACCCGAAATCACGGGGCTGGAGATCCCCGTGCGGGAGTTCGGCGAGCTGCGGGTCGGCGTCTACGGGCTGGGCGGGATCGGCACGGCGGTGGCTCGGCGCGCGCTGGCGCTCGGGATGAGCGTCGCGGGAGTACGGCGCCGTCCCGAGCGCGGCGGCCCCCCGGGGGTGCGCTGGGTCGGGGCACCGGGCGACCTCGGGCGGCTCGCCGCCGAGAGTGACTGTCTGGTGCTGGCAGCGCCGCACACCGACGCGACGCGCGGCGTAGTCAGCCGGTCGGTGCTGGAGCGCCTGCCCTCGGACGCGATCGTCGTCAACGTTTCCCGCGGGACGCTGTTGGATGAGACGGCTCTGCTCGACCTGCTCGACGCAGCTCGCCTGCGCGGCGCGGCGCTGGACGTCTTCGCCACCGAGCCCTTGCCCGCCGGGCACCCGCTGTGGCGGCACCCCCGCGTGCTCGTAAGTCCCCATGTCGCCGCCGTGACGACGCGCTTTTGGGAGCGCGAGACGGGGCTGATCGTGGAGAACGTGCGACGCTATCTTGCAGGGGCGCCCCTCGCCAACGTCGTCGACCTGGAGGCCGGCTACTAGTGGAGGAGAAATCCCGCAGCGGTCGCGGCAGCGCCGGCGACGCGCAGCCGCGCGGCGTCGAGCAGATCATCAAGGCGGCGATCGATCGCGGCGCCTCCGATCTGCACATCAAGGCCGGTGACGTGTTTCGCGCCCGTATCGACGGGAAGCTGGTGCCCCTCACCAAGCAACGGCTCACGCCCGAGCAGACCCGCGCGATCGCGTTGCGTTTGATGCCGAACGAGGACGATCGGAACCGGCTCGACAAGCTGCACGAGTACGATTGCTCGTGGGGCGTGCCCGGGGTCGGCCGCTTCCGCGTCAATATCCTGCGGCAGCGCTCGTCGTTCATGATCGTGATGCGCGTCATCCCGTTCGACATCCCGACCATCGAGTCGCTCAAGCTGCCGTCCGTCCTCACGACGATTGCGGCGGCCGAACGGGGGATGATCCTCGTCACCGGGATCACCGGGTCGGGGAAGAGCTCGACGATGGCCGCGATCTTGAACCACATCAACCAGAACAACCAGAAGCACGTCGTCACGCTCGAGAACCCGATCGAGTTCCTGCATCGCGACATCAACTCCTCGATCACCCAGCGCGAGATCGGGGTGGACACCGACGACTTCCGGGCGGGCCTGCGGGCGGCGTTGCGGCAGGATCCGGACGTGATCGTGATCGGGGAGATGCGGGACGTCGAGACGGTCGACACCGCGATGAAGGCGGCGGAGACGGGGCATCTCGTGATCTCGACCCTGCCCACGCCGGACGCCGTGGCCACGGTGAGCCGCGTGCTGGCGATGTTTCCGCCCGAGGAGCAGGAGATCGCCCGGCTGCGGTTCGCCGAGACGCTCCAGGCCGTGGTGGCGCAGCGGCTGCTGCCACGGGCAGACGGGCACGGGCGCGCCGCGGCGGTCGAGGTACTGATCTGCACGGCGGCCGCCCGCGCCATCATTCGGGACGCGGGTCGCGCCGCCGAGTTGTACGACTATATCCGTGAAGCGAGCGAGCAGTACGGGATGCAGACGTTCGACCAGCACCTGATGGATCTCGTGGGGGACGAGGTCATCACGTACGAAACGGCGCTCGCCGCCGCCACGAAGCCGGCCGACTTCGAGCTCCAGATGCGCACGCTGCGACGCCGCTCGCGCGCGGCCGAGCCGGCGGAGGCGGCCCAGGCCAGCGCGCCCCGCAAGCGGTGAGCGGCCGGCTGTTCGCGGGGGTCCTCGCCCCCGTCACCACCCCGTTCGACGCCGCCACCGGAGACGTGGCGCCGGAGCAGCTGCGGCACAACGTGGTGCACCTGCTCGAGGCGGGCCTGGACGGCGTGGTCGTCGTGGGCTCGACGGGCGAGTCCGCCATGCTCGACCCCGAAGAGCAGCGCCGGCTGGTCGGCTGGGTGCGCCCCGTGCTGCCGGACGGGCGCTGGCTCGTGGCGGGGACCGGCGCCGAGTCCACCCGCCAGGCAGTGGCGCTGTCGCGGGCGGCGGCCGCCGAGGGCGCGGATGCCGTGCTGGTGCGCCCGCCCAGCTACTTCGCGCACGCGACCTCTCCCGCCACGCTCACCGACTACTACCGGACCGTTGCCGACGCGAGTCCCGTTCCGGTGCTCGTGTACAACATTCCCAAGTACACGCACGTGGCGCTCGCCGCGGGCCTGCTGCAGCAGCTCGCCACCCATCCGAACATCCGGGGCGTGAAGGACTCCTCGGGCGACGTGAAGAACCTCGCTGCGTATCGGGACGCGCTGCCGCAGTGGACCGTGCTGGCAGGGTCGGGCTCGCTGTTGTTCGCTGGGCTGGAGCTCGGGTGCGACGGCGGGGTGCTCGCGGTGGCGTGCTACGCCGCGCGCCGCTGTGCCGACATCTTCGCGGCGTTCCGCGCGGGGGACCGGGCGCGCGCCGGGGCGCTGCAGGAGCGGCTCGGACCGATCGACAAGGAGATCGTCGGGAAGCTCGGCCCCGCCGGAGTGAAGGCCGCCATGGATGCCGTCGGGTTGTACGGCGGGCCGGTGCGGGCGCCGCTCGCGCCGCTCGCCCCGGCCGACCGGGAGCGCGTGGCGCAGCTCGTGTGCGCGTGACGGATCTGCGTGCTCTGCTCGAGGAGATCTCGGTCGCGCGGCTGGTCGGCACGCCGCACCACGCCCGGGTGCGCGAGGTCCTGAAGCGCGAGCTCGGGGCGCGGGGGTTCGTGGTGCTGGAGCAGCGCTTCCGGACGCGGCCCCGCGCGCCGCTGTGGGGTGGCGCCGCGAGCGACGCCGTCAACCTGATCGCCGTCCGGCCGCGCGCCCGGGTCACGGCCTGGCTCGCCGCGCACTACGACTCCAAGGGGCAGGCGGTCTCGATGGCCGCACGTCTCGTGCTGGCAGGTGTGGTCGTCGCCGGCCTGCTCGCCGCCCTCGTCGCCCGAGTCGCGGGCGCCCCCACGCTGGTGCTCGCGATCCCGGCGGCACTCGTGGCACTGTTCGTGGCGCTGAGCCGCATCTCGGATGATTCTCCCGGGGCCGTGGACAACGGCGCCGGCGTCCTGACCGTGTTGGCGATCGTCGATGCGCTGCCCTCCGACGCCCGAGTGGGCGTCGTCTTTCCCGACGCCGAGGAGCACGGGCTGGTCGGCGCGAGGGCGCTGGTGCGTGAGCGCGCCCACCTCTTCGAGGACACCGCGCTCATCAACTTCGACGGCATCGACGACCGCGGGCGGACGCTCGCCCTCGTGCATCGGGGCGGTCCGCTGGTGGACGCGGTCGTGCGCGCCCTGGCAGCGCGGCGCGCCCGCGTGCTGCCGGTCCTCGAGGACGGGCTGGTGCTCGCGGCCGCGGCGCGGGAGTGCGTGACGGTCATGCGGGGGGACTGGGAGACGGCGCGGGTGGTGCACACACCGAGGGATACCGCTGACCGGCTGACGCTGGAGGGGGTGAGAGAAGTGGCGCGGGCCGTCGCGGCCGCCGTGTCCCAAGGCTAAACCACCCTTCAGGGTGGGGACTCGAAGCGTTGACGCCAATGTACGCCAGGTCTAGCTTCCGCCAGAGGAGACTTCAGCGCCCCGTCCCCCGGGGCGTTTTTGTTGGAGCGCTGGGAGCGCCATGTTCGGACCGAAGACACACTGCGTCGTGGTCGTCGGCGCCCAGTGGGGCGACGAGGGCAAGGGGAAGATCGTCGACGTGCTCGCCGAGCGCGCTGACCTGGTGGTCCGCTACCAGGGGGGCGCCAACGCCGGGCACACCGTCGACACCGGGGCCGGCGAATTCGTGCTGCACCAGATTCCGTCGGGGATCATCCAGGGGGCGGTGTGCGTCGTCGGCAACGGCGTGGTGCTCGATCCGGAGACGTTCTTCACCGAGCTCGACGCATTGACGTCGCGCGGCATTCGCACCGAGCACAAGCTCTACGTCTCGGACCGCGCCCATCTGACCCTCCCCTACCACAAGCTGCTCGACCGGGCGCGCGAGCAGCGCGAGAAGATTGGCACCACCGGCCGCGGCATCGGGCCCACGTACGAAGACAAGTACGGCCGGCGCGGGGTGCGGGTCGGCGACCTGCGGAACTTGGACCGCGCCAAAGAGCTCGTCTGCACCCGGGTCCGGGCGGCGAACGAGTTCCTCGAGCTGCTCGGCTCGCACGAGCGCGCCGACTCCGGTGAGCACGTAGGCCTGCTCGACCGCCTCGCTCCCCGCCTGCTGCCGATCGCCATCGACGCCGGCCGCGTGGTGTACGAGGCGCTGCAGCGGGGCGAGTCGGTGCTGCTCGAGGGGGCGCAGGGCGCGCTGCTCGACGTCGATCACGGCACCTACCCCTATGTGACCTCGTCCAACACCACCGCGGGCGGAGCCGCCGTCGGCGCGGGGATCGGCCCGACCGCCATCGACGCGGTGCTCGGCGTGGTGAAGGCCTACACCACCCGCGTGGGAAACGGGCCGCTCCCCACGGAAGCGGAGCCGAAGCTCGCCGAGCGCATCCGCGCGCTGGGCGGCGAGTTCGGGGCCACCACCGGTCGGCCGCGTCGCTGCGGCTGGTTCGACGCCGTGGTCGTGCGTTACGCCGTGCGCGTGAACGGTCTCACGGGCCTCGCCGTCACCAAGCTCGACGTGCTCGACTCGTTCTCCCACATCCCCGTGTGCGTCGGGTATCGGCTCGACGGCGAGCCGTTCGACAGCATGCCCGCCGAGGTGGAGCGGCTCACACGCGTCGAGCCGGCCTACGAGACGCTCCCCGGCTGGCAGAAGTCGCTGAGCCACGTGCGGCGCCTCGCGGACCTGCCGCCCGCGGCGCGGGCGTACCTCGACCGGCTGCAGGACCTGGCCCACGCGCCCATCCAATACGTGAGCATCGGCACCCGCCGCGACCAGATCATCGAGGTGACGTGAGGTGACGGTCGACGTCGCCGTGATCGGCGCGGGGCCGTGCGGCCTCGCCGTGGGCGTGGCCGCGAAGCGGCTCGGCCTCACCTGTTCGCTGTTCGACAAGGGGCCCGTGGTCGCGAGCCTGATGCGCTATCCCCTGTACATGACCTTCTTCTCGACGCCCGATAAGCTCGAGATCGGCGGCCTGCCGTTCGTCACGGCCGCCGACAAGCCGACTCGGCGCGAGGCCCTCACCTACTACCGCAAAGTGGCCGAGTACTTCGAGCTGGACGTGCGACAATACCACGAGGTGCACGGCGTGCGACGCTCGCGCGACGGGTTCGAGCTGACGGCGCGACATCCCGGTAAGACGGAGCCCGAGACGGTCCAGGCGCGCCACGTCGTGCACGCCACCGGCTATTTCGAGTCGCCCAACGCCGTCGGCGTGCCGGGAGAAGACCTTCCCCATGTCTCGCACTTCTTCACGGAAGCCCACCCGTACTGGCAGCAGCGCGTGGTGGTGATCGGGGGTGGCAACAGCGCCGTCGAGGCGGCGCTCGACCTGCACCGCGTCGGTGCGCGGGTCACGCTGATCCACTTCCTAGGCGAGTTCGATCGCGGTGTGAAGCCGTGGATCCTGCCCGACGTGACCAACCGCGTGAAGGACGGCAGCATCGCCGTCCGCTGGTGCAGCCGGGTCAGCGAGATTCGGCGCTCCGAAGTGGTGATTCGCTCCGACGCAGACGGCCGGCTCGAGACGCTCTCCGCCGACTTCGTGCTCGCCCTCACGGGGTACCGGGCGGACCTGAGGCTGCTGCGCCTGAGCGGTGTGGACGTCGACGAAACCACCGGCGTCCCGCGCCACGAGCCGACCACGATGGAAACGAATGTGCGGGGGGTCTACATCGCCGGCGTCCTGGCGTCCGGTCTCGACGCGAACAAGATCTTCATCGAGAACGGCCGCGCACACGGCGCGCTCATCTGCGAGCACATCAAAGCAAAACCCCCCAAGGTTGCCCTTGGGGGGTGATCGCCTGCTCGACATCGTGCGCCCTAGAACCCGATGCGAGCGAGACGAAACTCGTGCTCGAGGGGCCCAACAAAAAACCCCGCGCTCCGTTTCCAGGGCGTGGGGCCGGTGCCATCCTCCGGCAGCCGGGCTGTCTCGCAGCTTGAGACCCCTTGGCTTTGCGCCCCGCCGTCGCCGACGGTTTGCCCTGAACAGAGACGTGCCGCGGCATACGGGAAGCAAGAACGGTGCCCTACGAGCAAGCGGCATCAAGGCGTCACTTAGCAATCATCTCGACATCTTGTGTTCTCGCAGAATGCACGAATCAATGCATAACGCGCTATGCAGCCTGTAGTCCTCGTGGCTCCAGCGGCATTCAAAGGCTCTCTCGGCCCGCGCCAGGTCGCGGACGCGCTGGCCGCCGGGATCCGCCGGGCCCTTCCTGGGGCCTCGCTGCTCCAATGCCCGATCTCCGACGGGGGCGATGGCCTGCTGGACGTCGTGCTCACACCTGGGTCCCTCCGCGAGGAGGTCTCGGTCACCGGTCCACTCGGCATCCCGGTACGCGGCGAGCTCGGCTGGGTGGATGCTGAGACCGCGATATTCGAGTGCGCCACCGCGTGCGGCATCGCGCTGCTCCGCCCCGACCAGCTGGATCCTCTGCGTGCGACGACGCGAGGCGTGGGCGAACTCATCTGGGAGGCAGCCGAGCGCGGTGCCACGCTGGTGGTGGTCGGCTTGGGCGGCTCGGCCACCGTGGACGGCGGAACCGGCGCGGCTCGCGGGCTCGGTTGGACGTTTCTGGATGCGCGGGGGGACGCGCTTCCGGAGGGCGGTGGCTCGCTGGCGCAGCTGGCGGACCTGGGTGGTGGCTGGGGCCTCGCGGCGCGGGTCCTCGCGCTCAGCGACGTGACGACGCCGCTGATCGGCAGGGACGGGGCCGCGCCGGTGTTCGCTCCGCAAAAAGGGGCGGGTCCCGAGGGCGTCAAGCTGTTGTCGCGCGGCCTCGAACGGCTCGCCGAGTTGATGGCGCGCCATGCTCGGCCCGAGCTGGCGACGCTCCCCGGCGGCGGGGCGGCGGGGGGTCTCGGGGCGGGTCTCGCGTTCTTCGCCAAGGCCGGTCTGGTCCCAGGCGCCCAGTGGGTGCTGGATCGCGTCGGCTTTGACGCCGCCCTCGCCAAGGCGGATTTCGTCGTGACCGGTGAGGGCTCCTTCGATCGGACGTCGCTCGTCGGCAAGGCGTCGGGCGAAGTGGTGCGGCGGGCGCAGGCGGCCAAGAAGCGCCTCGCCGTGGTAGCTGGAAAGGTCGAAGGCCTGATCGGGATCCACGCACTCGACGGCGAGGGGCGGATACTCGATGCCGCGGGCATCGCCGACCTGGCTGAACGCGCCACACGGCAGGCGCTCGGGTTGCCCCTGCCGTAGTGGGCCGTCTATCTTCCGACCTCTCATGTCCTCACACAACAACGTGATGGAGAAACTGGTGTCGCTCGCGAAGCGACGCGGTTTCGTGTTCCAGTCGTCGGAGATCTACGGCGGCCTCGGGTCTGTGTGGGACTATGGGCCGCTCGGTGTCGAGCTGAAGAAGAACATCAAGGAGCGCTGGTGGCGCTCGCTGGTCCACGAGCGGGAAGACATCGAGGGCCTCGACGCGGCCATCCTGATGCACGCCAAGGTCTGGGAGGCGTCCGGGCACCTGGCGGGGTTTGCCGATCCCCTGGTCGACTGTAAGCAGTGCAAGAACCGGTTCCGCGCCGACGACCCTCGCATCAAAGGCACGCCCGGCGAGCCCACCACGCGGTGCCCCGTGTGTGGGAACCAGGGAACGCTGACAGCGCCGCGCATGTTCAACCTCATGTTCAAGACGTTCATGGGTCCGGTCGAGGAGGCGGCGGCCGTGGTGTACCTGCGTCCCGAGACCGCGCAGGGGATCTACGTCAACTATCTCAACGTCCTGCAGTCGTCCCGACAGAAGATCCCGTTCGGCATCGCCCAAGTCGGCAAGGCGTTCCGCAACGAGATCACGCCGGGGAACTTCATCTTCCGGACCCGGGAGTTCGAGCAGATGGAGATGCAGTTCTTCGTCAAGCCGGGGACGGACGCGGAGTGGTTCGAGTTCTGGCGCCAGGAGCGGATGAAATGGCTCGTCGGTCTGGGTATCCACCCTGAGAAACTGCGCTTTCACCAGCATACCAAAGAGGAGCTGGCGCACTACGCGAAGGACGCCTACGACATCCAGTACGAATTTCCCTTCGGGTGGCAGGAGTTCGAAGGGATCCACAACCGCACGAACTTCGACCTGTCGCGCCACCAGGAGTTCTCCGGCAAGAAGCTCGAGTACGTGGACGCCGCCTCGAACGAGCGATACATCCCGTATGTGGTGGAGACCTCGGCGGGCGCCGACCGCACCACGCTCGTGGTGATGGTGGACGCCTATCACGAGGAGGAAGTGGAGGGCGATAAGCGCGTGGTATTGCGGATTCATCCGGCCATCGCTCCCCTCAAAGCGGCAGTGTTTCCCCTCGTCAACAAGGACGGCATGCCCGAGCTGGCGCGCCGGCTGTATGACGACCTGCGGCGACACTACAACGTGTTTTACGACGACGGCGGCTCCATCGGGCGCCGCTACCGGCGGCAGGACGAGGCCGGCACGCCGTTCGGGATCACCGTGGACGGCCAGTCCACCGCGGACGGAACGGTGACGGTGCGGGATCGCGACACGCTGAAGCAGGACCGGGTCGCGGCCGATCGCCTGGTGGCCTACCTGGCGGAGCGCCTGCGGGGCTGAGAGTGGATTGCGGATCGTGGATTGCGGATTGCGGATTGGATGGGCGGGTGTCGATTCCGCAATCCGCAATCCACAATCCGCAATTGGTGGGGTGGGGCGGTGCGGCTGGATGACTTCCGCCAGCTCGTCGAGCGGCTCGTGCAGCAGGTTCCGGCGGCGTACCTCGACGGGGTGGTGGTGGTGGAAGTGAGTCCAAAGACGTTGCCGCACCCCCGGCGCGGCGACGTCTACACGCTGGGGGAATGCATCCCGCTGGAATGGAGCGGCAGCGGGGCCGATCTGCAATCGCGCGTCGTTCTCTATCACGGTTCGTTCGCGGCGCTCGCGCGCCTCGGGGAGTTCGACTGGCGCGCGGAGGCGTGGGAGACGCTCACCCACGAGCTGCGACACCACCTCGAGTGGCGCGCCCAGCTCTCCCGCCTCGAGGCCTACGACTGGGCGGCGGAGGAGAACTTCAAGCGCCACGAGGGACAGCCCTTCGACCCGCTGTTCTATCGGTCGGGGGAAAGTGTGGAGGACGGCGTCTGGAAGGTCGACGACGATCTCTTCGTGGCGCTGGAGGACTCGGGTACGCGCGGCACCGAGATCGAGATTCCCTGGCACGGTCGAGCCTATCGGGTGGCGGTCCCGCCGGTCGAGCCCACCACGGCGTTGTTCCTGGTCCTGGACGGCCTGCGAGACCCCCCACCCGGCGACGCCGTGGTGGTCCTGAAGCCGGCGCACGGACTGCGCGACCTGTTGCGGCGTGCTCCAGATCCGGTGCAGTTGGTGGCGCGCGTGATGCCGCTCGATGTCTAGACTGGTGTTCCTCGGGACGCGCGACCTCTTTTTCCGCTCGAAGCTCGCTCGAGTCGTCGCGGCCGCCGGGGCGGAGCTGACGCGTGACGAGTCCACCTGCGAGCTGGCCGTTCTCGAGATCGAGCCCGCGGGGTCGACGGAGCGAATCAAGGCGTTCGTCGCCCGCGGGACGCCGGTCCTTGCCTACGGCTCGCACGTACGGGCCGATCTGCTGCGGACCGCTCGCGAGGCGGGGGCCGTGGCGGTGCCGAATTCGCAGGTGGAGGAACGGCTCCGGGGGCTGCTGGAAACGACATAGGGGCGCAGCATGCTGCGCCCCTACAACTGCGACGTCCTACTTCGACGCGACCTGCACGTCGATGTGCCGCGGCTTCGCTTTTTCGACCTTCGGCAGCGTCACCGTCAGCACGCCGTGCTCGTATGTCGCCTTGATGGCGTTGGCGTCGACCGTCGCGGGCAGCGTGAAGCTCCGCTCGAACGTGCCATAGGTCCGTTCGTAGCGGTGCACCCGCTCGGTGCGCTCTTCGGCGACCTGCTCCTTGCTCCCGTGAATCGTAAGGACGTTGTTCTCGAGCGAGATCTTCACGTTCTCCGGTTTCACGCCCGGCACCTCGGCCATGATCCGAATGGAGTCGGGCTCCTCGAGGATGTCCACAGGCGGTACCCAGGACGCGCCTGCGCTGTCGCGGTACTGCCAGTCGAGGTTGCCGAACGCGTCGCTGAAGAGACGACCGATCCGGCGCTCGAGGGTGGTCCCGTCCAGCGCGGGCCCTCTCGAGTTAAGAGTCGTGACGAACATAAGCAGACCTCCTATGAAGGACGTGGTGCGGGACTGATTCCCCCCGGGCGCCGAGCAACCGGCGTGCCGCGGGATGGGGTCCGCGGTTTGCCGAGATGGCAAGCCGGCCTGCCGCGTTTGCGGTGGTTTGCCAGGATGACGGAGTTATCTTTCTCGCTCGTCTGCGCGAGGTAGTTCGTGAACCGGCATGTTCCCGTTTGGGTGGCCTTGGGCGTCTGGCTCGGGGGCGTCGCCGCCGGCGCCGCGCCCGGCTACCGCATCCTGGTGTCGAGCGAGTCCGGGGACATCGTCTCCCAGCTGACCTGGGACGGCGTCGCGCTCAAGACCGTGAAGGTCGTGCCGGTGGGCATCATGCCCGCCGACATTGACGGCCCGCACAACGTGACGGTCTCGCCGGACGGCAAATATTGGTACGTGACGATCGCCCACGGCACGCCCTACGGCACCCTCTGGAAGATGGCGGTGGACGGGGACACCCTGGTCGGGAAGGCGCCGGTCGAGATGTTCCCCACCACGATCTCGCTCACTCCGGACGGCGAGCTCGCCTTCGTCGCGAACTCCGATTTCCACGGCGACCATCCGCGGATGAACGTGGTGTCGATCGTCTACACGCCGCGGATGATCACGCTCACGAACCTTCCGGCGTGCGACATGCCGCACGGCGTGAAGGTGAACCACGCCGGGACGAAGGTCTACGTCACCTGCATGAACTCGGACGAGGTGCTGGAGATTGACCGCCCGTCCCTGGCGATCACGCGGCGCCACCGGACTGGCGAAGGAATGCTCCCGCAGGCCATGCCGATGAAGATGGGGCACGGCGGAGCGCAAGGGGCGGGAGCGATGGTGCACGACGCCTGTATGCCGACCTTCGTGTCGGTGTCGCCCGACGACGCGCGGTTGTACGTCGCCTGCAACCACAGCGACGAGCTGATGGTGCTGGACGCGCGGACGCTCGAGCTGATGAAGGCGATCCCGACGGGGCACGGTGCGTACAACGTCGAGCCGTCGCCCGACGGCAAGTGGGTGATCGCGACGAACAAGAAAGACCAGAGTGTCTCGCTCATCGACGCCGCCACGTTGACGGAAGTGGCGCGGATCCCGACGACCAAGCCGTTCCCGCACGGTGTGGCGTATTCGCCCGACAGCCGGTACGCCTTCGTCTCGCAGGAGAGCAAGGGCGTGGATCCCGGCGCGGTGAACGTGATCGACCTGCAGACGAAGACGCGTGTCGCGAGCATCCCCGTCCCGCTGCAGCCGACCGGGATCACGATCCTCGCCCGGCCGTGACGCACACGACCACCGTCGCGCTGCCGCCGGCTGCGGTGCTCGAGGCGGCGCAGCGCTTCTTCGCCGAGCGGGTCCCGAGCGCCGCCGCCTTCGTGGAGCAGGCAGGCCCGGGGTACCTGGTGCTGCGCGGGCAGGGGGGGGAAGAGGTAGTGTTCAGCGCACGGGCGGATGCGGGCGGCAAGACGCAGGTGCGCGCGTCGACGCTGTTTTTCGACCAGGCGGTCGACCGCTTTCTTTCGACGCTGCCGCTCGAGGCCGGAGTCCACGTTGCATGACCGCGGTCGAGACGCGGCTCCCGGTGCGGGTCATGGTGACCGACGTGTGGGATCAGGTGTCGTTCGTCGTGTCGCCCACGACCACGGTCGCGGAGTTGAAGCGGCGGGCGCTCACCCAGGCGCTGAAGCGCCGCACCGTCTCCGACCAGGACTACGTGGTGAAATTCCAAGGGGCTCGGGTGCTGGACGAAACGACCACGCTCGCTGCATTGGGGGTCGCTCCGAACTCCACGCTCATCGTCCTTCCCGCGCGTCGCCAGCCCGTGCGATGAGGTCGCTGAGCCGGGCACTCGCGCTACTCGCCGTCGGCTTTCTCTCACTCGACGCGCTGCTGTTTCTGTACTCGGGTCTCAGCCTCGGGCGGCCGGGCTTGGTCGCGAGCGGCGTCGCCTGTGCCCTGGTCGCGGTGCTGGTCGGCCTCAGCTGGCGCCGTTACCGTCGTGCCATCGCCGAGCTCGAGCAGGCGCGGCGCGACATGCGGGCGGAAGTGGAGTCGATCCGCGAGTTGTTGCGAGGCAAGGGGCTACATAACTGAGTTGCCCGTTCCTGTCTTCTTCCACCCCGCTTGCCAGCGTCACAACCCCGGGCCGGGACATCCGGAGCGCCCCGAGCGCATCGTGGCGGTACTGGACACGCTGCGCGCGGCGGACATGGCCTCGAGCGTCGAGTGGTGCGAGGCGCGGCCGGCGAGCCGGGCGGCGCTCGAGCGGGTCCACTCGGCGCGCTACCTCGACACCCTCGAGCGGGTGGCCGGTCACGGCGGCGGGATGCTCGATGCCGACACGGTGATGAGCGCCGACAGCTGGGAGGCGGCCGTGGCCGCGGCCGGCGTGGCCATCGGCGCCGTGGAGCGGGCGGTCGCGACCGGCTCGGCTTTCGCGGCCGCCCGTCCGCCCGGGCATCACGCACTCGCGGCGCACGCGATGGGGTTCTGTCTGATCAACAACGTCGTCGTGGCCGCGCGACAGGCCCAGCAGCTCGACAAGCCCCGCGTCCTCATCGTGGACTGGGATGTGCATCATGGCAACGGCACCCAGGCGCTGGTCGAGCGCGATCCGTCGATCCGCTACGTTTCGATGCACCAGTATCCCTGGTATCCGGGCACGGGTGGGGCGGACGAGCGCGGCGTGGGCAACGTGTTCAACGTTCCCCGCCCGCCGGGGCTGCCGCGCGAAGTGTACGTGCGCGATCTGCTCGCCGCCGTGGACGCGGCGCTCGTGGGCTGGCCGCCCGACCTGCTCCTCGTGTCCGCGGGGTTCGACTCGCTCGCCGGCGATCCGCTGGGCGGCTTCACGCTCGAGCCCGACGACATGGCACGCTGGACCACCACGTGGCGCGAGCGAGTCGCGCCCGCGCCGGTGGTGGGCGTGCTCGAGGGCGGCTACCGCCTCGACCTCCTCGCGGCGGGTGCCCGCGCGCACGTGCGCGCGCTTGCCTGACGCGGGCGGCCCCTTCGATACTTCACGCGGGCGCCGGGCCGCGATCCCGCGCCGGAGGACATGATGCCCCTGCACCTCGCCACCGAAGTCGTCACGCTCAAGACCAAGCATCCGTTCGTCATCGCCCGCGGCGGCGGAGACGACTACCGCGTCGTGTGGGTCCGATTGACCGACGCGGACGGCGCGGAGGGATGGGGTGAAGCAGATCCGTCGAAATACTACGGCGAGACCGCGGACACGGTCCTCGCCGTCCTCCAGAAGCTCGAGCCGCATCTCCCCAAGGACGCGTTCGAGCTGGAAGCGGCGGAGGCGCGCTTCGCGCAAGTCGTGCCGAAGAACGGCGCGGCCCGCGCGGCGCTCTCGGCGGCCCTGCACGACCTGTTCGGGAAGCGACTGGGCCAGCCGCTGTGGCGGCTCTGGGGCCTCGATCCGGCGAAGGCGCCCTACTCTTCCTTTACCATCGGGATCGATACCGCGGAGCAGATCCGCCTCAAGGTAGCCGAGGCCGCCGCTTATCCGATCCTCAAGATCAAGCTCGGGACCGACCACGACGAGGACATTCTGCGCACGATCCGGGACGCAACCGACAAGCCCATCCGGGTCGACGCGAACGCGGGCTGGACGCGGGAGCGGGCGATCGCGCTGCTTCCCGTCCTGAAGGAGTACGGGGTCGAATTCGTCGAGCAGCCGTTGCCCCCCGACGACCTCGAGGGGATCGCGGCCGTACGCCGTCGCGGCGTTCTCCCGGTCGTGGTGGACGAGAGCTGCCTCGTCGCAGCCGATATCCCGCGGGTGGCGGCGGCGGCCGACGGCATCAACATCAAGCTCGCCAAGTGCGGCTCGCTGCGGGAGGCGCTCCGGATGATCGCGACTGCTCGAGCGCACAGCATGCTCGTGATGGTCGGATGCATGATCGAGTCCTCGCTCGGCATCACCGCGGCGGCCCACTTCACGCCGCTGGTCGACGCCGCGGATCTGGACGGCGCGGCGCTGACGGCGAACGACCCGTTCATCGGCGCCACGATCGACGGCGGCAAGATCCGACTCCCCACCGGACCGGGGCTGGGTGTCCGGCGGCGCTCGCAGGATGGCCGGCCTGGTTGACGCCGGTGGCGCTGGTGTAGGGGCGCAGCATGCTGCGCCCCTACTCGCGGCTCGGCGTCTGCCGCTGAAAGCGGCTTCAGCCGTAGGCGCCGAGCCGCGGCTTCAGCCGCGCCACGCCGACGTGGTCCTCCCGGTACCCGTTCCTCGGAGCTACACGTACCTGATTCCTGCCGAGCTGGCGGAGCGCGTCGTGCCGGGGTCACGTGTGGTGGTGCCGGTGCAACGACGGCAGGTGGTGGGCCTGGTCGTCGCAGTCGACGTCCCCGCGCCCGACGTTCCGGCAAAGCCGATCGCCGCCGCTCCCGACGGAGAGCCCGCGTTGAGCGCTGCGCTGATCGAGCTCGGCCGCTGGATCGGCTCGTACTACGGCGCGCCGCTCGGCCTCGCGCTACGGGCGCTGCTCCCGGGGGCGCTGTGGAGCGTGCGGCGTCCGGCCGGGCCTCCGGAGCAGGCGGAGCGCGTGATCGGGTTGACGCAGGCGCTCCCCTCGCTGCTCGAGCGCGAGCGGGCGTTCCGGCGCGCGCCCCAGCGGCGCGTGGGCTACGAGGCGCTCGAGGCGCTGGGCGGCTCGGCGCCGCTCCGCCACCTCCTGGACCGCCTCGGCCTCTCCCGGGCCGTGCTCGACGGCCTGGTGAAGCAGCGGCTCGCCCGCTATACCGACGTACCGCGCGCGCGCGACCCGTTCGCCGACCTCTCCTCGCCACCCCCGCCCGCGCTGACGGAGGCACAGCTGGGGGTCGTGAGCGGGATCGCCGGGACGCCCGCCGACATTCCCATACTGATTCACGGGGTCACGGGTTCGGGCAAGACGCTCGTCTATCTCGAGTTGCTGCGCGGCGTCGTGGCGTCGGGGCAGGGCGCGATCCTCCTCGTTCCCGAGATCGCGCTCACGCCCCAGACCGTGGCCCGGGTGCGGGGCGTGTTCGGCGACCAGGTGGCGGTGCTCCATTCGGGGCTCTCGGACGGCGAGCGTGCCGACGCGTGGCGGGCGTTGCGGCGCGGCGAGCGCCGGGTGGCTGTGGGGCCACGGTCCGCGGTGTTCGCTCCGGTGCAACGGCTCGCCGCCATCGTGGTCGACGAAGAGCATGAGGCGAGCTACAAACAGGGGACGGTGCCGCGCTACCACGCCCGCGACGTGGCCCTGACGCGGGCCCGGCTCGAGGGTGCGCGGGTCATCCTCGGCAGCGCCACGCCCTCGCTCGAGACGCTGCAGCTCGCCAGGACCGGCCGGGTGTGCACGTTCACGCTGCCCGAGCGGATCGGCGCGCGGCCGCTTCCTCCGGTCGACGTGATTGACCTGCGGAGCGCGCCCCGCGTGGCCGAGGCCCGCGGGATCCCTTGGACCGAGCCGCTCGATCACGCGGTGCGGGGGGCGCTCGCCCGCTCCGAGCAGGTCATCTTGCTCCTGAACCGCCGCGGCTTCGCGACCTACCTGCAGTGCCCCGCGTGCGGAGACGTGCGCGATTGCCCGCACTGTGCCATCACCCTCACGGTCCACCAGACGCCGCGGGCACTGCGCTGTCACTACTGTGGGCACGAGGAGCCGATTCCGGCGGCGTGCCGGGTGTGCGGCAAGGAGATCCAGCGGATGCGCGGGCTCGGTACCCAACAGCTCGAGCACTTCGTGAGCCGGCGGTTCCCTGAGGCCCGGATCGCCCGCATGGATCTCGACACCACGAGCACCAAGTGGGCGCATCATCGCATCCTCGAGCGCATGGCCCAGGGCAAGCTCGACATCCTGCTTGGGACCCAAATGATCGCGAAGGGGCTGGATTTCCCCAACGTGACGGTGGTGGGTGTGGTGGACGCCGACACCGGCCTCCATCTGCCCGACTTCCGCGCCGGTGAGCGCACGTTTCAGCTCGTGGCACAAGTGGCGGGGCGGGCGGGCCGGGGGCCCAAGGGCGGGCGGGTGTTCGTCCAGACGCGCGCGCCCGACCACCCCGCGATTCGGGCAGCCGCGGCTCACTCAGTGGCCGCCTTCGCGGCTGCCGAGCTGCCGCTGCGCGCGCCGCCCAACCCTGCCTACCCGCCGCACGTCGGACTGGCGCGGTTCGTCGCGGTCCACGAGGACGAGCGCCTGGCCCAGGAAGCGGCGGAGGGCGTCGCGGCGTGGCTCAGGCGCGCGAACACGGAGCGCCTCGGCGGCGCGCTCACCGTGCTGGGACCGGCGCCGTGCCCGATCATGCGGCTCAAGGGGCGCTGGCGCTGGCACGTGCTCATCAAGTCGCCGGAAGCACGGCCGATCGGTCGGGTGGTGCGCGCGTGGGGGCGGGGGAGAGGAGTGGCCGCGCGCGGCACCGTCGTCGTGGACCGGGATCCCGTTTCATTGCTGTGACACCCGACGGTTGCGTGAGGCGATTCGTGGCGGGTATTATGACCCTCCTGTGACCGCTCGCCCGCGCTTCCAGTATCGCCCGCCGAACTTCGACGCGCCGCCGCTCGCGGGTGCGCCGGACGCGCGCTTCGAGCCCGCCCCGGCCGACGGCGTGCTCCCGGACGGTTTTTTCTCCACCACCAATCTCCCCACCTACGTGCACACTGGAGGCTCGTGGCGCAGGCCCCGCCTGCCGCGCATGGACTGCGTCATCGTGCTCCACCCGAAGCTGGACCTCGTCGTCACCGAGCCACGTCGCGTGAAGCAGGGCCAGCTCGTGGCCGTCGGCACCGCCGAGGACGGCAGCCAGGGCATTTTCGTGCATTCCGAAGGCTTCCTCGGCGGGGGCCACAGTGCGAACGAATTCGGCTTCATGCAGACCGCCGTGTCGCGCGAGCGCCCGGTGGACTATGCCGTGCTGGCGCAGCTGCTCGGCGAGGAGAAGCAGCGCGGGGGGAAGATCCTGTGGGTGGTGGGGCCGGCGCTGGTGCACGCCCGGGCGCGTGAGGACATGGTCTGGTTCGTCCAGAACGGGTATGTCCAGGCGTTCCTGGGCGGAAACGCCGTGGCCGTGCACGACCTCGAGGCGGCGATCTTCGGCACGACGCTCGGCATGTCCAGCTCGGGCGAGGGGGTGGAGGGGGGCCACGCCCTCCACATGCGCGCCATCAACGCGATCCGCCGCGTGGGCGGCATCAGCGCCGCCGTGCAGCAGGGGATCGTCACCGCGGGGATCATGCACGCGCTGGTGACGCAGGGCGTGCCGTTCGTGCTCGCCGGCTCGATCCGCGACGACGGGCCGCTCCCCGAGGTCCTGACCGACACCCTGGCGGCGCAAGACGCGATGCGGCAGTGCACGGCCCAGGCGACGTTCGCCGTGTTCGTCGCCACGGCGCTGCATGCGATCGCGGTGGGCAACATGCTGCCGGCGTTCGTCGATGCACCCACGCCTGACGAGTTGCGTCCGCTCACCACGATCTGCGTCGACCAGACCGAGTTCGTCGTGAACAAGCTGCGCGACCGCGGCACGCATCAGGCATACGGGGTCGTGACGAACGCCCAGGACTTCATGCACGTGTTGCGGTTTTACGTGGAACGATGGGAGCAGGCACAGGCGCCGGCGACCATCCTCCGGTAGGGCCGGGCCGGGGGCCGGGGTGGGCGAAGCTCGCCGAAGCGGTCGCCAGACAGGTGCCGCCCGCCGAGATCGAGACCATCTACCTGTTCACGCCGCTCAAGCGCGAGGGTCGGGAGTGGGGCACCGCGGTGGTGGCGCGCCGGTCCGCGGAGGGCGAGGGCCGGTTGCGCGTCTATACGGCACGCTACATGCTGATCGTGCGCGGGAAAGAACGGGGGCAGTCTCGTGTGGAAGTGATCGAAACGGGCCTCTCGCCGGCGGCGGTCATCGCGCAGGTGATGCAGGCGACGGCCGACCGCACCGGCGATCCCGAGCCCCCGGTGGCGGTGGGGGCCGCGGTGTGGTATGAAGGCTGAGAGGAGGTGACGCGTTGATCGAATCGCGAATGTTCGTGCCTACCAAGGCCTTTCTCACCAAGGGCGTTGGTCGGCACCGAGAAAAACTCACGAGCTTCGAGATGGCGCTGCGGGACGCGCATCTCGCCAACTTCAACCTCGTCCGGGTGAGCTCGATCTTCCCACCCCACTGCGAGCTGGTGGATCGCGAAGAGGGGCTCTCGCTCATGCAACCGGGACAGGTCGTGTTCGCCGTGATCGCCGAGTCCTCCACCAACGAGCCAAGCCGGCTCGTCGCCGCATCCATCGGCGTCGCGATGCCCGCCGATCCGACCCATCACGGCTACATCTCCGAGCACCATAGTTATGGCCAGAACGAGGTGACGGCCGGGGAATATGCCGAAGACCTCGCCGCCTCCATGCTCGCCACCGTGCTGGGCGTGCCGTTCGAGCCCGGCACGGCCTGGGACGAGCGCCGGGAGCAGTGGCTCCTGTCGGGCGAGATCGTGCGCACGATGAATGTCACCTCCACCGCCGAGTGCGGCGAGGATGGCCGTTGGACCACCGTCGTCTCGGCGGTGTGCTTCTGCGGGTGATCCCTTCATTCGCCCTGGCATTCCTCGGCGGGCTGCTGAGCTTCCTCTCCCCCTGCGTCTTGCCGCTGATCCCGAGCTACGTGGGATTCCTCACCGGACTGTCGCTCGAACAGGTCGAGGGCCGACGCGACACGGTGCTGGTGCACGCCCTGTGGTTCGTGGCCGGTTTCTCCCTAGTGTTCGTCGTCCTGGGTCTGACGGCCTCGGCCGTCGGGGTCTTGCTGCTGAACTGGCGGGTGTGGATCGGCCGCATCGGCGGGGTGCTCGTCATCCTGTTCGGCCTCTACCTCCTCGGGATCCTACGTCCCGCGTTCCTGAGGCGTGAGCGGCGTCTCCAGCTCGCCCACAAGCCGGTCGGCTACTTGGGCTCCGCGTTCGTGGGCGTCACATTCGGCGCGGCGTGGACTCCCTGCATCGGGCCGATCCTGGGCGCGATTCTCACGCTCGCCGCGACCCAGGCGAGCGTCGTCCACGGCACGACCCTCCTGGCGGCTTACGCCCTCGGGCTCGCCATTCCGTTCGTGCTCACCGCGCTCGCGCTCGAGCAGTTCCTCGGCTGGTTCCAGCGGTTCCGGCCCTACCTCGGCTGGGTGGATCGGATCGCGGGGGCCCTCCTCGTCCTCCTGGGCATTCTCCTGCTCACCGATCGTTTCACGCTGCTCGCCGGGTGGCTGCAGGGGCTCACGCCGGAGTTCTTGAGGAGCCGGTTGTAGGACGTGATGGATAACTCCCCGGTTGTTCCCACCCTCAAGGGTGGGCTCCGCCAGGCACAGTGCTAAAGCACACGCGCATTGTCCTTTAGGACGGTGCAGTGCCGAGCCCATGCTTTAGCATGGGAACTTCGAGAGCCGCGTTCCTATATTATGTGCCAGCGAAACCACGAGAGAGGCAATAAATGAACACGCTTCAGAAGCACTGCTCGCATCTCATAGCAGTACTGGCCGCCGTCGCGTTGACCGCGTGCGTCAAGAGTGACCAGGCGAACCAGACGGCCGACTCGACTGCGCGCAATCTGACGCTGGCCCCGACCGAGTCGACCGCCGCGATGAAGGACGTACCGGTGCCGGCGACCGAGCCGGCCAAGGTCGCCCCCAAGAAGAAGACGCCGGCCCCCAAGCCCCCGGCGCCCAAGCCTGCGGCGCCGACCACGCTGACGGCTGCTGCCGGGACCCGGGTGCCGCTCGCCGCGAGCGAGTCGATCAGCACCCGGCAGGCGAAAGCGGGTGATACCTTCACGGCCACGGTTGCCCAGGACGTCAAAGACGCGGCCGGTCATGTGGTGATCCCGGCGGGTTCGGCGGTGCAGGGGACGATCGTCGCCGCTGAACCGGCGCCGAACCCCAATTCGAGCGGCCGGCTGGAGCTCGCCGTGCAGACCGTCTCCGTACGCGGGGCCAGCTACACGGTGGACGCGACCGTCGAGTCCAAGGACACGGTGATGCAGGGTCGTGGCGTGACCAAGGCGGACGCCGCCAAGGTAGGTGGTGGAGCGGTCGCGGGGGCCCTGGTCGGCAAGCTGCTCGGCAAGAACACGAAAGGTGCCCTGATCGGGGGCGCCGTGGGCGCCGCCGCCGGAGCCGCCGCGGCGCGGGCTTCGCGCGACATCGACGTCGTGCTCCCCAAAGGGGCGGCGATCACGCTCAAACTGAACAAGCCCCTGACGGTGAAGCGGGTCGCCTGATTGGTACGGGCGCGGTATGCCGTGATCCCACGGCATGCCGTGCCCCTTTAATATCCCACCGCCCCGCCGCCGCGCCGGGGATCGGCCACTCCGACCCAGCCGGCGGCGGTTCGTTCGATCGCCGCGATGTCGCCCATGCGACCCCGCTCGCGCAACTGGTAGCCCATAGTACGCAGGCCGTCGAGCGTCGTCTGGGCGAGCCCACCCCGCTCGTAGAAGACCACGTCCGGCAGCGCCTGCTGGTGCACACGCGGTGCGGCCACCGCTTCCGCGAGCGACATGCCGTGGTCCAGCACATTCACGATCACCTGGTACACGCTGTTGATGATCGTCGGGCCTCCGGGTGTGCCCACGACCATGAAGAGGCGACCGGAGCGGTCGAGCACGAGCGACGGCGTCATCGCCGAGAGCATGCGCTTGTGCGGCGCGATGGCGTTGGCGGCGCCCTGGATCAGGCCGTACATGTTCGGCTTCCCGGGCGCCGTAGTGAAGTCGTCCATCTCGTTGTTCAGGAGGAACCCCGCGCCCGTCACGGTGACCGCGCTGCCGAAGCCGCCGTTCAATGTGGTGGTGACTGCGGCGGCATTGCCGGCGGCGTCGACGACGGAGTAGTGCGTAGTCTCGGTGCCCTCGCCCGCCGAGGTGGCGAGCGGCGGCGTAGGCGTCGCCCGGTCCGGCAGAATCTGGGCGCGCAGCTCGGCGGCGTAGGACTTCGACAGGAGTCGCTCGAGCGGCATATCGACGAAGTCCGGGTCGCCGAGCCAGTGATTGCGGTCCATGAAGGCGCGTCGCATCGCCTCGACTTCGAGGTGGACATAGCCGGCGCTCCCGAACGGCGGCAGCGTGTCGTAGCCCTCCATGATGTTCAGGATCTCACCCATCGTCACGCCGCCCGAGCTCGCGGGGGGCATGGAATAGATCGAGTAGCCGCGGTAGCCGATCTGCACCGGGGTGCGCCACTTCGGCTGGTAGCGCCTGAGGTCGTCCTTGGTAATAAGCCCGTGGCCGCGCTGCATCTCCGCCGCGATCAGATCGGCGATCTGACCCTTGTAGAACACACTCGCCCCTGAGTCGGCGATGAGCTGCAGGGTGTGCGCGAGCTCAGGCTGGCGGAACGTGGTGCCGGATGCGGGCGCATGGCCGTCCACGAGGAACTGCTTCGCGGACGCCGGGAACCGCGCCAGCCGCTCCGCTTCTTCCGCGATCGCGCGGCTGCGCGCCGCATCGAGCGTGTGCTCGCGGGCGAGTCGGATCGCCGGGGCGAGGACCTTCCTCCAGGACAGCCGTCCGGCGCTTTTCCAGGCTTCGTACATTCCGGCTACGCTGCCGGGGACGCCCGACGCGAGGTGACCGGTCAAGCTCTGATCGGTGGAGTTCCCGGTCGAGTCGACGTACATGTCGGGGGTGGCCCGGCCGGGCGCCATCTCCCGGTAGTCGAGCGCGCGCACGCGACCAGTCGTGTCGCGGTACACGATGAACCCCCCGCCGCCGATGTTGCCCGCCTCTGGGAGCACGACCGCGAGCGCAAATCCGACCGCCACCGCGGCGTCGACGGCATTACCGCCCTGCTTGATGATCTCGATCCCGACCTGGCTCGCGAGCGGATGACCGGACACGACCATCGCCCGGGGGCCCGACACGGTGACGCCCTTGCCGGCGAGGGACCAGGTCTCCGGGATGATCGGCCGCCCGGTGACGACCGCGTCGGCGCCGGCGCCCGGTGCCGCGGGGTGAGCGGCGGGCGCGGCGGCCGCGGCTGGCGGCGCGGGGATCGTCTCGGGCGGCCGCGTGCCGCCGCACGCGGTGAGCACGGCGAGGGCGACGGCGGGGGCCGTAAGCAGGATCTGGCGCATGCTGAATTGTGCACGTTGACCCGAGTTTGGGTCAACGCCTAACTTGGGGGCCACCTGACACACTCATGACCGCCCCGGACTTCCTGGACCCACGGCTCACCGAGCAGCGGAACCCCCGCACCGAGCGCATCGACGTCGCCGCGACCCAGGAGATCGTCGACCTGATCAACGACGAGGACGCCACGGTTCCGGCGGCGGTGCGGGCCGTGCGGTCCGAGATCGCGCGGGCGATCGACCTCGTGGTCGAGGCCTTCAAGCAGGGTGGGCGGTTGGTCTACGTGGGAGCGGGCACGTCGGGCCGGCTTGGCGTGCTGGACGCGAGCGAGTGTCCGCCCACCTTCGGCACGCCGCCCGAGATGGTTATCGGCATCATCGCGGGGGGGCTGCAGTCGCTCGTGAAGGGCCTGGAGGGAGCGGAGGACGACGTGAACGCGGGCGCCCGGGCCATGGACGATGCGCGCGTCACGCCGCAGGATTTCGTCCTGGGGATTGCGGCAAGCGGCACCACGCCGTTCGTGCGCGCGGCTCTGACGCGCGCCCAGACGATCGGCGCCGTCACGGGGCTGCTGTCGTGCTCCGATCCGCCCAAGATTCTGTTGGAGACCTGCGACGTGCTCATGCTCCCCAAGGTCGGCCCTGAGGCGCTCACCGGCTCCACCCGCATGAAGGCGGGGACGGCGACCAAGCTCGTGCTCAACACCCTCTCCACCGGCGCGATGATCCGGCTGGGGCGCGCGTACGGCAACCTGATGGTCGACTTGATGGCCTGGAGCGACAAGCTCCGGGACCGCGGCGAGCGCATCGTCATGGAGTGCTGCGGCGTGGACCGCCCGGCGGCGCGCCGTGCGATCGAAGCCGCGGCCGGGAGCGTCAAGCTCGCGATCGTGATGGCGAAGCATCGCGTCGGGAAGGCCGAGGCCGAGCGGCTGCTCGCGCAGGCGGGGGGATTCGTGCGGCGGGCGGTCGGCGACCCGCCGCCCGTGACCGATGTCATCCGATAGGATGACGAGGGAATCCTTTAGGGTGCGCTCGCGGTGACGAGCTGTCTCGCCGTCGGGGTGATGTCGGGCACCTCGCTCGACGGCGTCTCGACGGCGCTGGTCCGGCTCACCGACGACCCCCTCGCCGCCCAGCTGATCGCCTTCCGCCAGGAGCCCTACGGCGCAGCGGAACGGGGGCAGATCGTCGACGCGATCGCGCGCGGCGGCTCGAAGGATCTGGCGCTGCTCCACGTCGCGCTGGGCGAGCGCTTCGCCGGCGCGATCCTCCAGCTCCTCGCCGGGGCCGGGACGGCTCCCGGCGAGGTGGCCTTCGTCGCCTCACACGGTCAGACTATCTGGCACGAGCCCGGTCGCGCGACGCTGCAGCTGGGCGATCCCGCGGTGATCGCCGAGCGGGTGGGCGTGCGGGTGGTGAGCGACTTCCGCTCGCGCGACGTGGCCGCGGGCGGGCAGGGCGCGCCGCTCGTGCCCCTCGCTGACGTCATGCTGTTCGGGCATCCCGAGCGGGGCCGGCTGCTGCTCAACGTCGGCGGGATCGCGAACGTCACCTGGGTGCCGCGCCGCGGCGCCACCGCGGGCGCCCTCGCGTTCGACACCGGCCCCGGGGTGGGGGTGATCGACGCTGTCACGCGCCGCGTCGAGCCCACGGCGGCGTTCGACCGGGACGGTGCGCGCGCGCGCCGCGGCAAGCCGCTCACGCGGGTGCTCGATGGGCTGCTCGCCGATCCGTATTTCGCGGCGCCGCCCCCCAAGAGCACGGGCCGGGAGCGCTTCGGGATCGAGTTCGCCGATCGCCTGATCGGTCTCGTACGCCAGGCGGGCGGCTCCGACAACGACGCGGTCGCGACCGCCACGGCGCTCACCGCCGAGACGATCGCCCGCGCGCTCGAGCGCTGGACCCCGGACGGGGGAGGCGAGGCCGAGCTGGTAATCTCCGGTGGAGGCGCCCGCAATCCCGTGCTCGTCGAGCTGCTCGTCGCCCGGGTACGTCCGCGTCCCGTGCTGCCGTTTGATCGGCTGTTCTTCGACGGCGAGGCGAAGGAGGCGCTCGCGTTCGCGTTCCTCGGCTTCCTCACGCTCGCCGGCAAGCCCGGGAACCTCCCGGCTGCCACGGGAGCCCGCGGCGCGCGAGTGCTCGGCCACGTCACACCGGCGTGAGCGGCTCGCTCGCGCGGCTCGTCTTCCCGGCCCTGCGGTGGCAGCGCCAGAGCTTCGACCACGAGCAGCCGAAGATCGACGCCGCGCTCGCCGCCGGCGTGGGCGGCTTCATCATCTTCGGCGGGACCCGCGCGACGGTCACCGCGCTCACGGAGGAGCTGCGGCGTCAGGCGGGGCGCCCGCTCTTGATCGGCGCCGACGTCGAGCGGGGCGTCGCCCAGCAGGTCAGGGAACTCACCGAGCTGCCGCCCCCAGCGGCGCTCGGCTACCTCGACGACCTCGAGGCCACGCGCACCTGCGGCGTGATCACCGGGTCCGAGGCCCGGTCGGTGGGGATCAACTGGGCGTTCGCGCCCGTGTGCGACCTGGATCTGGAGCCCAGGAATCCGATCGTACAGACGCGCTCGTTCGGCGCCGATCCGACGCGCGTCGGTGAGCACGCCGCCGCCTGGATCCGTGGTGTGCAGGAGCACGGCGTGCTGGGGTGCGGCAAGCACTACCCCGGCCACGGTCGCACCACGCGTGATTCGCACGAGACCTTGCCCCGCGTCCTGACGCCTGCCGCCGAGCTGCAGCACGTCGACCTCACCCCGTTCGAGTACGCGATTCGGGCGGGCGTGGGCAGCATGATGAGTGCCTTCGTGGCGTTTCCGGGGTGGGACCCATCTGGGCGGGCCGCGAGCTTTTCGCCCGAAATCCTCGGCTATCTCCGGGGCACGTTGAACTTCGCCGGGCTGGTCGTGACCGACGCGCTGATCATGGCCGGCGCGAGCGCGGCCCAGCCGGTGCCGTCCGCCACGGTCAGCGCCGTCGCGGCGGGGTGCGACGCACTCTTGTATCCCGAGGAGTTCCGGGGCGTCATCGCAGCGCTGGACCGAGCCGTCGGATCCGAGATTTCGACCACCCGGGCTGACGAAGCCCTGGCCCGCTACGAGCAGGCGGCAGCGCTGTGGGACTCGGGCGCCGCTCAGGGGCTGCCCGACCTCGCGGCCCACGGCGCCTTCGCCGATGGGCTCGCCGACCGGGCGGTGCGGCTGCTGCGCGGCGAGCCGCCGGCGCTCCGCTCCCCGCTGTCCGTCGCGATCGTCGACGACGATGTGGGCGGGCCGTACACGGTCGGACCGCGCGATGTGTTTACGCGGACGCTGCGGGAGGCAGGGGTCGGAATCGGGAAAAGAGAAAGGGGAAACGGGAAACGTGTGGTGTTGGTGTACGCTGAGCCGAGGTCGTGGAAAGGTCGAGCGGACCTCGGCCCGCGCTCGCTGGTGCACCTGCGCCGCCTCGTCCCCGGGGCGCAGCTCGTCGTGCTGTTCGCACACCCGCGGCTCGCGCGCCAGATCCCGGGCTCCGCGCCGGTGGTGTGCTGCTGGCACGGCCAGCCCCTAATGCAGAGGGCGGCGGCGAGATGGGTGCTGGGGAGAATCGGGTAAGAGGCCGGGGAAGGGGGAAGGGCCCCTTCCCCCTTCCCCCTTCCCCAGCCTTTTACCGGTCGTCGCCCAGCCTTTTCAAGTAGTCGGCGACGAGCGCCGCCGGGACCCCGTAGATGATTTTTCCCTGCGACTCGCGGTTCCCTCCGTACAAGACAGCTACGACGTGGCCGGCGCGATCGAAGATGGGACTCCCGGACGAGCCCGGCGCGCCGTAGCCGTCCACCTGCACGACGTTCGACAACACCTTGCTCACCGTGCCTACCGTCAGGGTCGGGTCGGCCACTACCGCGCCCTGGCCGCGGCGCTCCATCGGCAGGTCTTCTCCGAGCGGGTAGCCGATGATCGCGACGGGGTCTCCCCGCTGCAGGCCCTCGGATTGGTGGACGAGCCCGAGCACCCGCGGCGTGCCGCCGCGTACGTCCACCCGCAGGAGCCCGACGTCAGCCGTATCGGCGACGCCGAGGAAGCGGGCCTGGAACCATTGCTTCGAGCCCGAGAACTTGACGGCCATCGCCAGGGGCCGGCGGTCCCCCGCTTCGCCCACGAGGACATGCTTGTTGGTGACCAGCGTGCCTTGAGAGTCGATTGCGAACGCGGTGCCCGTGAACACCTCGACGTCCGAATACTTGACGACGAGGAGCGCGACCGCGTCCTGGTTGTTCCGCGAGATCGCGCGGTAGTCGACCGCCGCCGCGCCCGCCAGGCCCCGCTGGCGGGCTTCGGCCGTATCGAGCTGCGCCCGCAGCCGGGCGACCGAAGGCGCGCCGCTGCCGGAGCCCGCCGTCGCAAGCTCGCCCCGCAGCCTGGCAACCTCGGCCTGCGATTCGCGGAGCGCGTCCCGGACGCTTTCGAGCTCGGACTGGAACCGCGAGAGCAGGCGCCGGGCTTCGCGATTCAAGCTGTCGGCCCGTGCGCGCAGCGCGACGAGGTCCCGAGCGTCGCGCGCGGCCTCCCATTGGCTCCATCCGAATCCCGCCAGCGCCAGGCCGAGCAGGCCGATCAATACCTTGGTCCTGCGGCGCAGATGCGTGAGCTCCGCCACGACGCGCAGGGCGGCGCTGGCGCGGCGCTCCCGCGACCCGGTCACCGCGTCCGTCTCGCCTGCTGCCACCATCACGCGGAATTCCACGGAGGGCCCCTGCGGCCCGAAGCCGATCACGTCGCCATCGCGGAGGACGACGTCGCCCGTGATCCGCTCAGCGTTGACGAAGGTGCCGTTTTTCGAGCCCAGGTCGCGGATGCTGAACGACTCGCCGTGCCGCACGATGGCCGCGTGGCGCGAGGAGACGTCGAGATCGCGCTCGGCGTCGAAGCGAACATCCGATAGCGGGTGGCGGCCGAGCCCGATGTAGGCCTTGCGGAAGGTCGCGACCGCTCCGGCGCGCGCGCCCGACAGGAACCGGAACTGGGCGGTCACTGGCTCCGGGTCGCGAGATAGAGCGCGACGGCCACCGCGGCCGCCGCGAGCAGGGCCGCGGCGACGACACGCCAGCGGCTCTCACGTGCGGGCAACGGCGGCCGGCTCCCCCGATAGACCGGCACGGGCTCGGTGCTCGTCTCCGTGTCGATCAGCGGGTATACCTGATGGCCCACCTCTTCCCCCGCGGTGGCCGAGCGCAGCCCGTCCCCGTCGAACCGCGCGATGACGACCGTGATGTTGTCCGGTCCGCCGCGCTCGTTGGCGAGCGTGATCAGCCGGTCGCATGCCGCCTGCAGATCCCGCTCGCGGGTCACGATCTCGGCGATCTCCTCCTTCTTGACCTGGCCCGAGAGCCCGTCCGAGCAGAGCACCAGGATGTCGCCCTTGCGGACTTCCTGGTAGGTGAGGTCGACCTTCACCTTGGGGTCCGGGCCCAGCGCTTGGAGGATGATGTTGCGGCGCTCGCTGCGCGCCGCTTCCTCTTCGGTGAGCTCGCCGGCCTCCACCAGGCGCTGCATCAACGACTGGTCCTTGGTGAGCTGTACCGCCTGCCCGTTGCGAATCAAGTAGGCGCGGCTGTCCCCCACTTGCGTGAGGTAGACGTGGTCGTGGAGGACGCCGACGGCCGTCGTGGTGGTGCCCATCCCGCGCACCTCGGGGTGCGTCTTGGCGTACGAGTTGATGTGCCCGTTGGCGACCTCCACGGCTTCCTTCAGCCGGTAGGCGAAGCGCTGCGGCGTGGCTTCCTTCTCGCTCCGCCACATCCGGACCATCTGGTCGTAGATGGTGTCGGCGGCCATCTGGCTGGCGAGCTCGCCCGCGGCGGCGCCGCCCATCCCGTCGGCGACGAGCAACAGGGACCCCCGCTCACCCACGTCGTGCTCGCGCACCGGCGCCTGCAACGACGCCGCGCCGCGGGTGAGATCGGCCACGAGGAAGCGGTCCTCGTTGTGGTCGCGGGTCTTGCCGAGGTCGGTCTTGGCGAAGACCTGGATCTTGAC
>Ga0209471_1000036_pt1 | contig 119484 bp, 127 predicted proteins | sample GraSoiAngelo_128_FD_185885 | JGI IMG/M metagenome (GOLD analysis project Ga0209471, IMG submission 185885) | Grasslands soil microbial communities from the Angelo Coastal Reserve, California, USA - 14_0927_12_20cm (SPAdes) (version 2) | ecosystem: Environmental > Terrestrial > Soil >...
TCACAGCACAGAGTCCTGTAGATCGCGGCAAATAAGAAGAAAAAGAGAGGCACCCTGGAGCTTCGTTGCAAACATTCGCCGAAGCCGGCGTAAGCGCGCGCGTTTTGGCCGCGCTCGACCGGCAAGAAATCAATATCCCTAACCGGGTACAGCTGGAATCGATCCCCGCCCTCCTCGACGGTCGGGACGTCGTCGTTCAATCGCCGACCGGAAGCGGCAAGACGATCGCATTCCTCCTCCCGATCCTCGAGCGGTTCCAACCGGGCCGTCCGGGACCTCGGGCCCTCATCGTGGCGCCGACCCGCGAGCTGGCGATTCAGGTGGACGGTGTGTTCAAGTCGCTTGACTCAGGACTCCGCGGCGCCCTCCTCTATGGGGGCGTCGGCTACCACCAGCAGCAGCAGGCTTTGAAGCGCGGCGTCGACATCGTGATCGGGACGCCGGGCCGCATCCTGGATCTTTTCACCAAGAAGTTGTTCTCCCTGAGCCGCGTCGAATACCTCGTCCTGGACGAGGCCGACCAGATGCTCGATGCAGGCTTTGCGCCTGACGTGGAGCGGATCCTCGGCATGACCTATCAGCCGCAGATCGTGCTGGCCTCGGCGACGATGCCGCAGTGGGTCTCGACGATGATCCAGAAGCACCTGCGCGACCCGCTCCGGGTCAAGCTGGTGACTGAAGGCCCGTCGCTGCTCGAGCATGGCCTGATCCAGACCAACTCTGGACTCAAGCTCCGCGTGCTCAGCGACATCCTGCACCAGCACCGCGGCGCGATCGTGTTCGGACGCACCAAGCACGGCGTGCGCAAGCTGAACCGCGACCTGCAGAAGCTGGGGCACCGGTCCGTCGAGCTCCAGGGCAACATGGCCCAGGGCGCGCGAGACCACGTCATGGAGTCGTTTCGCAACCAGCGCGCGGACGTGCTGGTGGCGACCAACATCGCCGCGCGGGGGCTGGATCTCAGCCACGTCGGCCTGGTCATCAACTACGAATTGCCCGACACAGCGGAGGCCCTGACACACCGCGTCGGCCGGACCGCTCGCAACGGCAACACCGGTCGCGCACTCACCTTTATCACGGCCGAGGACCACGAAAAGTGGGCCAAGCTGCGGCGCCAGGGAGCACCCGAGCTGCGCCCGGTCGACGCATCGGCCTTTGCTCGCGCGGGCGATTGGTCGTACCTCGAGCAGACTCTCCCTGTGGCGGCTTCGATGCCACGGGGCGCCATGAACGGCCAGCGCCGCCGCCCGCGCGGCCGCCCTGGATACCGCGGATCACGAGGGTGACGTGGGGCTAGACTTGACCCGACAGGCTGGCGTCTCCTCCCGCGAACCTGCCGCTAGTTTGGCCGAGAAGGATCGGAGGTCCGCCATGGACGCCAACCGCACCGCTTCCGCGTTGCTCATCGATGAAGATCCCGGCTCGCAGCTGGCCAATCGGCAGCGCCTCGAAGACGACGGTTACAGCGTCATCCTGGCCCAGGACGCCGCCTCGGGGCTCGCCCGGGCCAAGCAGCTGCTGCCGAACGTGATCTTCATCCACCTCGCGGCCGGTGAGGCGGGCAGCGTCGCGTTCATCCAGGCGCTTCGCGCCGAAGACTCGTGCCGCCACATCCGAGTTGTGGTGCTGCGGGGGCTGCCGCTGGTCAATGCGGCCAAGAAGCAGCTGCGCGCGGTGCCGCGCGATGGCTGGTAGAGCCTAGGACTCGATCGCGCGCCGGATCACGATCGAACCGGCGATGCGGTCATACACCGTTCGATGTTCGCAAGGCGAGGCCGGAACGATCGGCCAGATTGCGCCCACGTCCTGACCCGAGAGCTAGGCCGGGCCGACCACCCACATCGAGCGGATCGCTGAAGCGCCCTCACCTTCCGCGGACATCGAGACGGACGGACCATCCAGCTCGAAGGTGATCCAGCGGCAGCAGTCGCGCTCGATCTCGATCAGCCGGCCTAGCGCCTCAGCGCTGCCGTCGTTGACCACGAGACGGATCCCGCCTGGAATCTCCTCGCGCGACAGGAGAGCCGTCCGGAACAGCTTCTGCCAGGCCGAACGCGTGTCCCGGAGCTCATCGGTCGTCAGGGTGCACACGATCGTGTCCGACGTCGCCCGATAGGTCTCCATCCGATCGAGCTTAGTGCGTCGGAGGCAACGGCCCTAGAGTTTTCTAGCCCGGATCTGGATGAATGCCGGGAAGAGTGTCTCGAGGTGATCGTCGCTTCCTGGTGTCGCGTCGAGATTGAAATCGCCCGGCGAGGTCTCCCACAGGCCGTCGACGACCATCCCGGCGACGGCGATTCCGTTGACCAGCGTCTCGATCGTGTGGCCGAACTCGATCGTGGGCGCGACGACTTTGATCCGACCGAACTGCCATGTCACGTCTGAGTCCTCGCTGTAGGGCATCGCGCGTTCGTCGAAGTACGAGGTCCTCGGTGCCCAACCATCGCCCGTATATCGGCCGTACAGGCGCAGCGTGGTGGGATGCATGGTCGACGTGAGATAGGTGCCGCCTGGCTTCAGGACTCGACCCACCTCGAGAAAGACCTTGCGCACGTCGCGGACGAAGACCAGCGAGTGGCAGTGCCAGACGACGTCGAATGATTCGGCTGGGAAACGGGACAGGTCCGACATGTCGACTCGGGCGGTCCGGATCGACACCCCCTTCTTCCTGGCCAGGTCGCGAGCCGTCCGCAGCTGAATTGCCGAGATGTCGGCCAGATACGTGTCGGCCCCGAGCAGAGCGAAGACGGCGGCGTCCCAGCCCCCGCCGGCCGCCAGGGCCAGCACGCTGGCGCCCTTCAGGCGAACGCCGCCCAGGCGTCCATCCGGATCGAGAAAGCGCCTCAGCGCCGCGGCGGACTTCGGCGGCCGACCTTGCGGCCGCGTGTAGGGGATTCCCGCCCGGGCGAGACGATCCCACATTTTCCTGTTGTGTTCGGCGACGGACCGGCTGGCCAACGAATGGAAATTGAAACACGAGCGCCGGGACTCCACAGAGCCCCGGCGCAACTCGATTACGACGATTGACGAAAGAGAGTTACTTCTTCTTCGCTGACTTCTTCGCCGTCTTCTTGGTGGCCTTCTTGGCCGCCTTCTTCTTTGCAGGCATGTTATTTACCTCCTTCTCAAGTGATAGGACCCTGTGGGTTCCGTTGCTTGAATGTCGCGGTCACACGTCATGTATGACGAGATCCCAGAAACCTCAACGATGGTCCGGTATGGATCGTTCAATCGCGTCGGGTCCGTAGCCTCTGTGGTGGCTATCAGGCAGAACAACACCATACCGGTTGTTGTAATACTCGAATGAGGTGCCTCACGTCAAGGGCAGAGAGAATTTTTTTCTCGCCGACGTCGTCGCGAAAACGGTGTCTGTCACATCGTCATCGCGCGATTCGATGTCGCGCGAGCGACTGAAATGTCATCTCCTCATAGATAGATGGACGAGACGCGATCACGATAGGAACATCGAGTCTGATCTGCTAGCGTCCGCGTCCACCACGATATGAGCAAGCGACAGAGCGACCTCGAGGCCCTGCAGGAGATCGCTGTCGCCTCGAGCAGTGTGCTCGACCCCGATGTCTTGAGCCGCTCGCGCCGGACCTGATCCTGATGGACGTGCAGATGCCGGCTCAGGACGGGTTGCCGCTTACCCGGCAACTCAAGGCGGACTCCAAGACCGCGCGGGGTACATCGCCAAGCCCATTGAGACACGCACGTTCGCCGATGAGGTCCGGGAGTTCCTGCAGCAGCGTCCCTGGGGATCAGGCGTGGACGACGAGGGTTCGGGCGATCTTGTCATGCCAACCCTGGTGGCGCGAATCGAACGCGACCCAGATGACACCGACAAAGCAGAGAGCGAACGACAACCAGAGGCCCAACCAGCGGACGAGCGCGGCCGGCACGCTGAGAGGGGTCCAGTTCTGATCACGCACGACCCTGAGCCTGAAGAGGCGCATCCCCAGCGTTCGGCCTCCGCCGATCCACGACCAGAAGATCACGAAGTAGATCAGCGAAACGAGCACTGAGCCGCCGCTGCTTGCGGTGGCCTGCTGGCCGGCGCTGGCGGGTGGACTGCTGGCGGTCGTAATGACCAGGTATGGAAATGCGCCGCCAACGAAGCTGAGGAGGATCGCGTCGACCAGGTAGGCCAGGGTCCGGATGCCGAAGCCTGCGGTCCCGACGGGCTCCATGTGCCGCGAGGATATCGCTAACGGCGGCTCAGGTCGTCAGGCATTTGCAGCGGAATAAGGTCCGGGCGCGGCGTAGTTTCTGTTGATGCTTGCGGGCCCGCGGAGGGCCGCCCCCCGCATCCCAGGGTTCCGTGGTCGCGCCCCCTGGAGGTTACATGCCATGTCCACTATGTGGAGGCGTTGGCAAGATTGGGCCGTTGTCGCTCTCGGAGTCGTTCTGTTCGTAGCTCCGTTTGTATTCGGTCAGACATCGCAAGGGGTCGCCGCGTCCAGCGCGTACGTGCTGGGCGTCCTGATCGCGCTGGCGGGATTGCTGAACGCAGCGATGCGCGAGGCAGGTGGGCTCGAGATCATCCCCGTCGTCCTGGCCGTCGTCCTGTTTGTGATCCCGTTCGCGTTTGGGTTCACGGCGGTGACCGCGCTGGCGTGGTCGGCCTGGATCATCGCAGTCCTGATCGCTCTCGCCGTGGGCAGCCTGTTCGTCACCCAGCGACAGCGCGCGACGGCTTGACCTGATGCAGAGATAGAGGCGGGCGTCGCAGCCCGCCTCTTGTTTTATTCGGGGTCGCCGGCAGTGGCGCCGACGTGAGACGAATGGCTCGAATTTGTCAGGCGCCGGCAACTCATCGAGAGCGGCTGGTGGGCCGGGAGGGATTTGAACCCCCACAGCTTTCGCGGGTGGTTTACAGCCACTTGAGCTCGCCAATGCCCAGCCGACCCACTACGGAGAGGTAATGGTACCCAACCCCCGATAATTCCCCCCGTGGCGCGAGGCTATGCGAGATATGTCCTCGCCGTCATGGTGGGCATCAACTTCCTCAACTACATGGACCGTTGGGTCGCCTCGGCGGCGGCGACGTCGATCGAGAAGGAATTCCACCTCACTAATTCCCAATTCGGTCTGATCGGCACCGCGTTCCTCCTTGTCTACGCTGTCGCCGCCCTGCCTTTCGGCTACTGGGGCGACCGCGGGGTGCGCAAGACCGTGATCGGGGTCGGTGTATCCATCTGGAGCCTCGCCACATTGTTCACCGGATTCGCGAGCAGTTACTTTCAGCTCTTCCTCAGCCGCGCCATCGTCGGAGTCGGCGAGGCGAGCTACTACCCCGCCGGCACATCGCTGATGTCGGACTACTTCCCGAAGGAGCTCCGCAGCCGGGTGATGTCCGTGTGGAACGCCGGGAGCACGATCGGGATCGCGGTCGGCTTCGCGGGAGGCGGAATCATCGCGGAGAAATTCGGCTGGCGCACCGCCTTCTACTTCGCGGCCGTCCCCGGCCTCCTCTTCGCGCTGCTGGCTTTCGGATTCAAAGAACCGCTGCGCGGCATCGCGGAAAAGCAAGGACCTGCGGTCAAGCAGACCAGAGACGTAAACCTACGTCGATTCCTCGACCTGTGGCGGATCCCGACACTTCGCGCCACCATCCTCGCCCAGACCCTTCTCTATTTCGTGCTCGCGTCGAACGCCTTCTGGCTGCCGACCGTGCTTCAGCGGCGCTTCGGCATGTCCGAGAGCGGGGCCGGCTTGCTCTCCGGCGTGGTGATAGTTGTCGGCGGCTTGATCGGCACGCTTGCCGGCGGCTGGTTGGCGGACCGGCGAGCCGCGAAATCCCCAGCCGCGCACCTCGAGGTGGGCATCGCGGGCTTCCTGATTGGGGCGGTACTCATCACGATCGCGCTGCTGAGCCCGATGAGCATCGGTCCGGTCCCAATCTTCGTTCCCGTCTTCCTCGCGACGGTGGTCTGCCTCTATCTGTACGCGGGCCCCTTCACCGCTTTGTCTCAGAATGTCGTGTCGCCCGGCTTACGGGCGAGCGCCCTCACGATGACGCTACTTGTCGCCCACGTCCTTGGCGATTCGCATTCCACTTACGACGTCGGTCAGATCTCAGACTGGCTGGGCGGCAACCTCCAGGCGGCGTTGCTGATCACGAGCCCGACGCTCCTCATCCTCGCCGCGGTCGCAGCCGCCACAGGACTGAGAACGGTCGGAAAAGACACAGAGGCGATGGAGGCCGAATGGGCCATGCGGCCAACGGAGCCGGTCCTTAGTAGATAAACCCGACCAGCTTCGTGCCGAGCTGTCCCGGCTTGATGGTGCGCTCGTCGATGACATCAAACGCGACCCAGTTCATCTCGGACACCATCCACGAACCGTCCGGATTCACCGCCTCGACATAGGCGACGTGTCCGGCCCAGCTCTCCCAGGTCACCATGATCGAGCCGACCTTCGGGGTCGGTCCGACCGGGTAACCCTGAGCGGCCGCATTTGCGTACCAGTACCCGGCGTCGCCCGTCCAGGTCACGTTGCGCTTGGTCGCCACGTAGTACGTGCACCAGCCGACCGGGAACTTGTTGTTCACGTACGGGCCGAGACAGCACCCCACGACGTGGACCAGGTAGCTCGACGGTGAGGCGCCGTGCAGGATCTGGTAGATCGCGGGAGGCGGCGGGAACGCCCCACCGACCCCACCAGGAAGGACAAGAGTCATGCCGGGGCTCAGCTGTGTGGAGCGCAGGCGGTTGAAGTCGATGATGACCTGCGGGTCGACCTGGTACTTGGCGCCGAGGGCTTCAACCGTGTCCGACGGCTTTGTCTTGACCACAATTCCGTGGACCGGTGGGATGACGATCTGGTCGCCCGTCGCCACCGAGTCGGTCGACATCAGGTTGGTGTTTGACCAACGGATCTCCGCCACAGACACGTGGTACTTGGAAGCAATCGCCGAAAGGTTCTCGCCCGCCGCCACGGAGTACATGAACGCCTGGTGGCTCTGCGGGGCCGACGTGGGGATCGCTACCGGCTTGATGATGGTGCTGTAGCGACCCATCGACACGTCGCCGACGTCACCGCCTACTCCGACAAAGACGGCCTCGGCGTTCACCGGGCCCAACCGAGCGGTCAGCGTAGTCGGAAAGTGCCGATCCATCGCCGCGTAGCTCGACATCGCAACCGCAATTCCGAGCACGACGGCATGGGTCAGGTAACGATTAATTCGCAAGGCCTACCCCTAAGTTTTGTGAACCCTCCCTGGCGGAGGAAAGGTCCCCAGAAGACCCAGCCACCCTAACAGACCTTTGTCGGGCCGGTCAACCCCGAGCGGCTACTAATCGGAAGCCGGGCGGGCACCATCTGGCCGTCGAGCCCGAACTCGATTCGAATTCGAGGGCCTTGCCGCACAAGCAACCGTCTCCGAACAACAGTTCGCCTGCCGAGCCGCTGCCTGACTTGTCCGAGTAACCGGTTCATCAACAACGCTAAACGCAGGTCGGCGCCGGTCCTTGCATATATAAGGACGGAGCGGAACGGGTTCCTAGGGTCCGCCCCGGACATAGATCGTCTGGCCGGAGACAAAGCTCGAGTCCTCGCTGCACAGGAACGAGATCACGCTCGCGATGTCCTCCGGCTGCCCGACCCGGCGCAGCGGGATCTGGGACGCCGCGCCGACCTTGAACGCCTCGAAGTCGACGCCCATCCGCTCCGCGGTGGCGCGGGTCATCCGCGTCTCGACAAAACCGGGCGCGACCGTGTTGACGTTGATGTTGAACGGCCCCAGCTCGATCGCCAGGGTGCGGGCCATCCCTTGCAGACCCGCCTTCGCCGTCGAGTAGTTGGTCTGGCCCCTGTTGCCGAGCGCCGAGGTCGAGGAGAGAAAGACCATCTTGCCGAACTTCTGCTCGACCATCGGCTTCTGCGCCGCGCGCGCGCAAAAGAACGTCCCCTTCAGGTGCGTGTCGATCACGGAATCCCAGTCGTCGTCGCTCATCTTGTACAGCATGTTGTCGCGGATGATGCCGGCGCAGCAGACAAGCACGTCGAGCCTTCCCAGCTCGCTCACGGCGCGTCCGACCATCGCCTCCACTTGCTCGCGACTGGTCACGTCACATGCCACCGCCAGACCGTTGATGGGCCCTGCGACCTCCTCGGCCGGCGCCAGGTCCATGTCCGAAACAACCACCCGCGCGCCTTCCTGAGCGAAGCGCGAGGCCGTCGCGGCCCCGATACCGCGCGCGCCGCCGGTCACCAGCACAACCCGATCCTTGAACTTCATCTCGTCTCCGTATCGAAAGCCGCCCCGCCATCCTTACGCGGATCAGAGGCCCCGGACAGGAAGCCGTCGGGCTGGGCGACGATCAGCTGCGGCCGTGCGAAGTAGGAGTCGTAGCTCAACGTGCGCCTGTTGACCGCATAACCCGCCTGCTCCAATCCCTCGCAGACGACGCGCGGGATGCGCGCCTCCGCCTGGACGACATCGCCCTGAAAGTCAACTCGCGCCGCGCTCACCGCCTCAACGGGCGACATCTCGTGGTCGATGACGTTCACCAGTACCTGGAGGACCCCGGTCACGATCTTGGTCCCACCCGGCGCGCCCACGCACACGCGCAGCCGATGCCCGTCGAAAACCATCGTCGGCGTCATCATCGTCACCCGGGTCTTGCCGGGACGCAGCGAGTTCGGGCGCCCGGGCCGCGGGTCGAAACAGTTCATGTAGTCGTTGTAGCCAAAACCGAGGCCCGGCGTGACGACTCCGCTGGCAGAGCCCAACGTGTGTGTCAGCGAAACCGCGTTGCCCCCGTCGTCGACCACGCACACATGCGTGGTCTCGGGGCGGTCGTGCGCCCGGCCACCAGCAGTTACCACCTCGCGCGCCGCGGCAGCGTACTGCTTGTCGACCAGCGCACCCGTCGGAACGTCGATGAAGCGCGGGTCGGCGACGTGGAGCTCGCGGTCGGCCACCGCCCATGCCATGGCCTCGACCAACAGGCGTGCCGACTCGGTGCTCGGCCACCCATGCGCGCGGAGGTCGTAGCCCTCGAGGAAGTTGAGCATCTGAAGCAGGGTCAGGCCGCCGGCTGGCGGTCCGGCCGCCGCCACCTGCAAACCCCTGTAGCTCCCACGAATCGGCTCGGTCACGTTGACCCGGTACTCGGCGAGGTCCTCTTTGGTGATGAACCCTCCGTTGACTGCGAAGTCCGCGGCGATCGCGTCAGCGATCTCGCCGCGATAGAACACGTCAGGCCCCTCGCCGGCAAGCCGCTCGAGAGTCCGCGCGAGGTCAACCTGCACCATGACCTCGCCGATCTCGTACAAGCGGCCGTCGTGCGTGTAGATCGACTTCGCCTCTGGCGTGGCCTGGATCCGCTCGGCGTTGGGCACGACGTCCGGTCCGTAATCGGTCGTCCAGTACCCGTGCATGTAGCCGGTGACGGGGAAGCCGTGGCGGGCGAGGGGGATGGCGGGCTCGATGGCCTGTTCCCAGGAGATTGTGCCGAACCGCGTCAGCGCCTCATGCAGACCCGCGACTGTGCCGGGCACCGCGACGGATTTGTACCCGACGTCGTTGACCCACCCGTCGAGCACGTAACCGTAGCGGTCTGCGGCCTCGCGGATGAAGATGCGCTCCCACTGGTCTTCCCGCACGCGTGACCCTGCGGTGCCGTAGAACTCGAACAGAGCGTCGCCCGCTTGCGGGCTATGGACAAGCATCACCCCGCAGCCACCGATCCCGCACATCTGGGGATCGATGACACCCTGCACGAACGCGCACGTCACCGCAGCATCCACGGCATTCCCGCCCCGCCGCATCACATCGAGCCCGATTTCGGCCGCCCGGGGCTGGGGGCAGACGATGATCGCCACATTCGTAAGTGTGATGAAATTCGCGAGCCTACCGATCTTAAGGATTCAGGTCAGAAATCCTTAAGCGAGATGCCTCGCTGCAAGAGGTGTCAATTCATGCCGTTTTAAGAACCAAGTGGAAGATAGTGCAGCGATGAAATCGGTGGCTGCCTCCAGGCACGCTCGTTCGCGCGGGCAATCGCTCGTGGAAGCGGCGATCACGCTGCCGATCGTGCTCCTGCTCTCTCTCGGCGTCTCTGATCTCGGCCGGGCCTTCTTCTACCGGGAGGCCGTAACGAACTCAGTGCGTCAGGCGCTCCGCATCGCAGTCTCTTCGTACCAGCACGGTGCTGCCGATAGCGTCTGTGGAGGCACAAGCGGCGGCCCGCTCGCCGTCACCGTGACCTCCGCCATCCCGCCTTCCGGCGGCCAGATTGTGACCATCGCCAACCAGGCTTCGCTCGAGAGCTCGAAGGACGGCGCGCCGTCCGGCTCTGTGCTTGCCGGATCGACGCTGAGCGTCACTTTTCACTGCCTGAACGGCGCTGCGGTCACCAACGCGACAAGCAGCGGTGGCGCTCCAAGCAGCGCCGGCTCTGATTCGATCACGGCCAGCATCACCAAACCCATGTCGGTCATCACTCCGTTTTTGTGGCCGATAGTGGGCTCGTCGTACCCGATCAAGGTCACGTCCTCGATGAGGACCGAATACTGATGCGAACAAACAAGGGCACCCTCTCCCCCCAGGGGAGAGGGATCTGGGGAGAGGGGCGAGCAAAGCACAGGAGCCGAGGAGAGGGGCGAGCAAAGCGTAAGAGCCATGCACAGGCGCTCGTCGAGTTCGCGCTCGTCTTCCCGCTCCTGTTTTTCATCCTCGCGCTCTCGATCGACGTGTTCCGCGTCGACTGGGTCACGTCGACTGTGGCCGAGGCGGCTCGCCAGGCTGCGCGCCAGGCCGTGCCCAATCAGGTGCCCCCCGACAACCCCTTCGGCTCTGCGACGGGAACCTGCTCGGGCACAACCCTCACGCCCGGCGCCAACGGAGCCGGCTGCATGACGAACAATCGGATCGACGAAACCGTTGACGTCGTGATGGGCAGCTTCAGCCGCACGTCCGCGATGACAGAGGCCTCACCCGCCAGCTGCCCGACCCCCACTGCAGGCGCGACGCAGGTTTGCATCTGGCCGTCCGAGCAGGGCGCGGCGGGAACGTATGCCAGCTGCGCGGCCGCGCGCAGCGCGTTGGGCCGCGACCCGTTGCCAGGCGACCTGGGCGCGCGGGCCCCTGAATATACGAACCCGCAATACAAGGGCTGCTTCGAAGTTGTCGTGACTGTGATCTACCGCTACGACAGCCTCGTTCCGTTTCTCGGGAGCGCGGCGCCAAACCTGCTGCGCATCGCCTCATCCACCACCATGCTCGCGGAGTACTGAGTGATGCGAGCTCGCGGCCGGCGTTCACAGAGTGGCCAGGCCGTCGTGATCGTGGTCGCGATCATCGTCGCGCTGACTGTCCTTGGTGTCATGGTCTTCGACGCAGGGCTCGCAATGTCCGACCGCAGAAACCTGCAGGTGTACGCCGACTCCGCCGCGCTTGCGGGCGCGAGGTCGTACGGTCCGGGTGGCAACAACGCGCACTGGGTCGCCATGCAGTACCTGGGCTCATCGTTGAATTTCAGCGTCCCGACCGGCTCCTGCTCCGGCGCGGGCAACTGCCCCGCCGGCACCTACTCGGTGAGCGGCTACACCGTCACGCTAAGCGACACATGGCGGTACAACGGGATCTTCAACTATCCAAGCGTGCTCGACGTGGTGATCTCGCACCAGCAGCCGAGCATCTTCGCCCGCATGCTCGGCTTCTCCACCCTGACATCTGCTGCATCGGCACGCGCGACCACCCCCGGGCCGCAGTTCAACGGCGCCAATTACGCGGTCGCTGCAGTCAACGGTGACGCGCTTATCAACGGTGGAGGCGCCGCGTTCCAGACGGTGACCGGGCCCGTTTACGCCTACGGCTCGTTTGGCGCCAACAACGGACCCCACTCGACCGGCGTGCCCGGGGTGCAGACCAACTACGACGGGACCACGTGCCCCGGCAACCCAACGAACTTCCTCAATAACGGGGGCACCAGCAACAGCCTGAACTACCACACGACAGACAGCAGCACGCTGCCGCAGACTCCGAACATTGCGCCGCCGAACAACTACGACAACGTTTCGTGGCCGGCGCTGCCGGCCGTCGTGTACACATCTGCCGCGGCGGCGAAGGATAGCTCCGGCAACTGGAAGCCGGGTACCTATAACGGGTTTGCACCCAGCGGCGGCTTCATGAACGGCGGCGTCTACAAGATCATCAACACGCCGAGCGTGGCTCTCGGCAACGTCACTAACACCATCCAGACGCCTTCGGGCACCTCCGATCCGACGGGCGCGGTGGCGATCTTGCTCGATGGGTCGGACGGCGGTCTCGACATCAGCCAGGCCGTCCTCAACGGGCTGGATGACTTGAACGTGCCCGGCTACACGGGCACGCGCGACCCGATGGGCACGCACAACTTCGTGATCTGGAGCGGGAGTGCAAGTCCGTACACCGCCGGCATCACGATCGGCCCGCACGCCGGGACCGACATGAGCGGGATCATCTACCTGCCCAAGAGCCCGTACGTCAGCGACGGCAACTCGAGCCCTTCCTTCGCCGGCTCGCTGATCGTGGACAGCATGACCGTGCACGGCGGCGGCAACGGCGCTCAGGTGTTCAAGTGGGTGTGCGGCCTGAACGCAGTGGCAGGCCAGCCATACGACGGGGGCCTGATCCGCTAGCTACCCCGGCAGTTCGATGGTGAACGTGCTGCCCGTCCCCGGCTCGGTCTTGACCCGGATGGTCCCGCCGTGACGCTCCACCACCCGCCTTGCGATGGCGAGCCCCAACCCGCTGCCCGAGTCGCTTCGCTGGAATCGCTCGAACAGTCGCGGCAGCCTGTCCGATTCGATCCCCGGACCATCGTCGGCCACCGCGATCACCGGCCCACCCAGCCCGCGGTCGACTCTCAAACGAACCTGCGCACCAGGAGGGCTCACGCGCACGGCGTTTTCGACCAGGTTCGCCACCGCCTCACGAAGCAGGTCCTTGTCGGCGTTGACGCGCGGGCGGGAGCCAACCTCGGCCACCAGACCGACGCCTGAGGTTGCTGCCTGCGCGGTGTAGGCGCGCACCACGTCCGCCGTGAGCTCGGCCAGGTCGACCAGCTCGCGGCGGAGAGGCACGTCCTCATCGGCGTGCGCGAGCGAGCGGAGACGGCCGAGCATCCGCTTCATCCGTTCCGCCTCGGCGACGCTGTCCGCCACCGCGGCCCCCGTCGGCCGACCCCTGCTGGCCCGGCTCAGGATCGAGAGGTTGGTCATGATCGTGGCCAGCGGCGTCGCCACCTGGTGCGAAACATCGGTGAGGAACCTGCGCTGTGCGGCCAGCACTCCGGCGAGCTGTTCGTTGGCTTTGCCCTGGGCCTCGATGGCGCGGTTCATGCGGTAGATCATCGGCAGCACGATCAGCGGCAAAGGAGCAGCGACAGGGGCCTCCACGGCGAGGACAGCGATGCTGACACCGCAGGCGCCCAGAGTCAGCAGAGCCGGCCAGGTGGCAGACGCAGCGTGGCGAAGGAGCGCCAGGTAGGGCCGCCCCGAGTGTAGTGCCGGCGGCAGCACGGCCAGGCTCAGATTGATCGCGATGTAGACCAGCGATGCTGCCGTGGCTCGCAGCGCCTGCGCCGCATCAATGTCCAGCTGGATATTGCCGATGCTGCCGACCATCGCGGCTACAGCGCCGGCGGCCAGCGTGTTTCCGGAGTTGATCACGCTCTCCGGCCACGTCCTTCCCACGAGCCGGTTCCCCGCGAACACGCTGAGTGCAGCCGTGGCCGGCCCTACACCGGGCGGCAGCAAGAGCACCGCTACCAGACACGGCAGCGCGCCGAGGTTGACCTTTTGCTCAGGGCCGATTTTGACGGGGTACTTCTCCGCCAGGACGACGCCCACGAGGCAAGCGGGTAAGACAAGCCATCGCCACGGCTGGGCGGCGTTGAATCCGCCGGCGGCCGCCGCGATGGCGGCCAGGACAATGCCGGCCGCGGGAACGCCCACGACGACCGCCTTCAGCGGCCGCGGAAAAGTCCTGAAGGTCAGGGCCATCGACCTCAGCTGATGGGGACGTCCAGGTACAGCGTGATCAGCGTGTATCCGTCCTTCTGGGACGAAACCTGGTAGCGGTACTCAGAAGACACGACGTGCGCGTTGGCAGGCACGTGGACATTAACTGTGATGAGGGTTCCGCCCTTTGCGTCAGGCGCCGCGCTTGCGTCGTCAGTGATCCTGTTCTTCAGGTGCAGCGCGTACGGCGGCAGGTACACCAGGTTGTTCACGGTCAGGTTGTGACCGCCGGGCGTGACGACCTGGATCGGCGGGTCCGAGACACACCAGGCCATGTTCGCCGACGCCGTCCCCCCGCCCGCCACAAGCAGCGCGCCCCCCAGCAGCACCGCCACCACAACGCTCCTCGCCTTCATCTCCCTGCGCTCCTCCTATTCCGGGCTGAACCTGTAACCGAGACCGCGGACCGTGTGAATCAACCTCGACGCCCCCTCTAGCTCGAGCTTCTGCCGAATCCGCGAGATGTGGACCTCCAGCGAGTTGGACTCCGGGCCGGTGGTGACTGCCCAGACGGCTTCCGCAAGCTGGGCATACGTGACCAGCTGTCCGCTGTTTCGCATCAGAGCAGCAAGGATCCGGAACTCGATCCCGGTCAGTCCGAGCTGCCGGCCGCCCCTGCTGGCACGCCCTTCGCTCAGGTCGACCAGGACGTCACCCGAGGCGAGCTTCGAGCCGCCCTTGCCTCGATGCCGGCGGATCACCGCCTCGACGCGGGCCATCAGCTCTTCCAGCGCGAACGGTTTGGTGACGTAATCGTCCGCGCCCAGCTTCAACCCCGCGATCCGGTCGCTGACCGAGGAGCGGGCGCTGATGCCGACAAGCGCGGCGTCGGTCTCCGCGCGGAAGGCCTCGAACAGCTCGGGCCCTTCGTTGTCGGGCAGCATCAGGTCGAGAAGGACGACGTCTGGATTCCACTGCCGGACGAGCTCGAGCCCGCGTCCCGCGGACTCAACCGCCCGGACTGTGTAACCTTCCTCTCCCAGCCCGGTGGCCACCGCACGCGCTAGGCGACGGTCATCCTCCACCAGGGCGACTTTCCACTTAATGGTCATGCGGACGGAATTCTCCCATGGAACTTGCGCCGTTCATGCCGCTTCGGCGTAACGGGTAAATCTAGAGCCCGTTCCTAAACACAATGTGTAAAGCGGGATGAGCTGGCCGGCGGCTTTTGCAAGCCGGCTCGCTATCACAATCGCCGTACTCGCCGCCCTGGGTGGGCCCGGCGCTGCGACGCTGTGGATCTTGACTCCCGATGGAACCGACGTCCAGCAGCGCGTCCGCGCGGTGACCGATGCGCATGGGGTTCCGATCCTCAACCCGGACGAGGTGCCCCAAACCCTCGCGAACGCTGTCGTGGCCACAGAAGACGAACGCTTTTACTCCCACCATGGGGTCGATTCGATCGGAGTCGCAAGGGCTTTGCTGTACGACGTGACCAACGTGTGCTTGTGCCAGGGGGGATCGACGGTCACCCAGCAGCTGGTCAAGGATGTCTACCTGGGCGGTTCTGACCGCGGCTACAACAAGCTCGAAGATCTGGCGCTGGCCGTGAAGGTGGAACGGGTCCTTACGAAGCGCCAGATCATGGCCGATTATCTGAGCGAGATTCCGACGGGCTTAGGGCGATATGGGGTAACCGCAGCCGCCTGCGCGTACTTTCGAGCGCCTCTGAGCGGCCTCACGCTGGGCCAGTACGCCCTCCTCGCCGGCGTCGCGCAGGCGCCGTCCATCTACGACCCGACCATCAACCCCGACGCAGCGCTCGCCCGCCGTTCAGATGTGCTTGCGGCGATGCTGGCGGACCACTACATCAGCGCCGCCCAGGCACAAACAGCGCTCGCCGAACCGGTCCTGGACCGCGGCCCAAACCGCCCAGGCTGCTAGCCGACCCCACCCCCGGATTGTCCGGACGATCCGACGATCGACCAGGAGCTGTTCTAGCCAAGCCAGGCCATCGGCGACGTCGCGTCGAACCCGTTGTTAGTCGTCAGCTGGATCGGTTTGACCGGTGGGATCGGCGGTGGCGGCGGCGGGGTCGGCAGCGGGCCGTTATGCGGACCGCCCGGAGTTGGCGTCGGGGGCGGGCTGGGTGGCGGTGCGGTGTAGGCCGCCTTGGGCAGCCACCACAGCTGGAACGGACCATCCGGAACGGCGGGCGCAAGGTACGCGATCCCTGATCCGTCTGGCGCCCATGTCGGCTGCGCGACCAGCTGATTCGTCAGTATGGTCTTGCGCGGTCCGAGCGCGGACCCGTTCCAGGACGCGATGGTCAGGTAAGAAATCTGTTTTCCATAGGTGCAGATCATCGCGAGCTCATTGCCGGCCGGGGAGAGCGACGGCGTCCGGCAGTCCTCGCCCGGGCTCGTCAGCTCTTTGCCATACGCTCCGGGCCTGTTCGTCCACCACATCATGCCGGCGAGCTTGTTTTCAGCGTTCGCGTCGTACTTGGATCCATAGTCGTACTTCGTGTAGATGACGCCGCCCAAGACCGGGATCGGCTGCTGGTCGCCGCCCGAGTAATAGCCGCCATCAGTCCAGGCGCGGGCCTGGCGGATGGTGCCGCGGAGCGGCATCGAATACACCGCCGGGCTGACGTCGTAGCACGAATCGCATTTCAACCCGTCATATGTCATCCACACCTGTTCATCCGCGCTCATGCGCGGGTAAAAGGACCAGTGGTTCAGGCTCGGATTGCTCATGCCAGTACGCGACTGGTTGGACGTGACCTGTCGCAAGGGGCTGCCGAACAGGCTGAGCACGTAGACATCAGACCAGTACGAACCGAACTTGACCGCGAGAAGCGAATTCCCGTCGGGATTGATCGAAGGCTCGCCCCACCCGGCCTCGGGCGTCATCTGCATGAAGCGGCCAGCGCTCAGCCGGTAGATGGCTCCCGACTGCGTGAGGTAAAGCGCGCCGGGCAGCGTGGTGGCCTGCGCCCGAGGCGTGGCCGCCGTCGGTTTTTGTGGCGGTGCGGCGATCTTGGACTGCTTTGAGCCGAGGTACATGTAGGTCGAAGTGCCGCCGAAGATCACGACCACGGCGAGGCCGACCGCGAGGATGAAGCGCGAGATCATCATGGGAAGTACTGATGCACCAGAGGCAGGATCGCGTCCCAGTTTGGATACAGGCTGCCGCCAGGCGCGCCACCATGGGTGTACGGGCTGGCAAGGATGATCTGGCGGATGGCGTCGGGATTGTCGAAGCTCGCCGCCAGCGGCAGCATCTGCGCCACCTTCGAGATGCCGATGCTCGTCTTCAGCTCACCGCCGATCGCGGCCGACATCGGTGGCAGGTCTTCGGGTGCGAGCTGCTTGGACTTCTGACGGATCGCGATGAGGACCTGCTGCTGGCGCTGCGACCGACCGAGGTCGCTCTGCAGGTCGCCGTGCCGCGACCGGACGTACTGCATCGCGTGCAGGCCGTCGAGATGTTGCGGGCCGGCGAGGACCGCGATGCGCTCGTATCCGTATGGCCAGTTGCCGTACACGTCGGCGGGATAGTAGTCATCCAGCACGGGGTTGCTGGTCACCACGTCGATGCCGCCGATCGCGTCGATCAACCTGATCAGGCCCAATAGCCCCACCCATATGTAGTCGTCGACGTGGACGCCGAAGTCCTGCTCCACCGTCGCGATGGCCGCACCCGGTCCACCGTACGAATACGCGCCATCGATCTTGCCGAAGCCCCCTGTCGACAGGTGGACGTACATGTCGCGCGGGATCGAGAGCATGGTGACCTGCTTGGTCGACGGCACCACGCGGACCAGGATCATCGACTGCGTCAGGACGTGGTCGCTGTAGAACTTGGAGTCGTCGTCCGAGCCAAGCAGGAGAATCGTGAACGCGCCGGTGATCGCCGCGGCCGGTGTCGCAGAAGGCGAGGCGGAAGGCGACGCCGTCAAGAGGTCAGTCGGTGACGGCGTCACCCTCACGATCGCGCCTGTCGTGTCCCAGGCCGTCTTCGCAGCCGGAAGGAAATAAGCGAAAGCACCCGCCATCGTGGACATCCCGATAGCAAGAAGGACGAGGATGCTGGTGCGAAAAGGGCTTAGCCGCCGGCGTGATGCTCTGACGCGGTGCCCCGGTCTTGAGCCGAGAGGCACGGGCCAGCATTGTACCCCGTTGGCCGGTATTCCTTTGTAAGCGAGCTGTTAATGGTCCTGAAGGAACGCCGCTCTATCTCTGTGTGGCGAGTTCGACCGCTTTGACGACCAGCATGATGATCGACAGCACCAGGTAACCGCTCAAGGCGTAAATCGCGAGTCTGCGACCGATCGACCACACGGGCCGATCCAGAAATGCGAGGGCCGGCATGCGCCAGTTCTCGCGCTCCTCCCTCGAGACCTCGGGCACCTGGGCGCGGCCGCGCGATGTGAGCCAATTCCATGTGCCGCCTGCGATAAGAACCAGAGCGGCCACCGCACTGAGTACGACAAGGAGCGATGTCACGTCGATGGACGGGATCACCGTCGAGATCACCAGAATCAGCGAGAGAACGAGCATCGCGCTGACGATGACGCCCGCGATCGCGTTCAGCCACGACCGGTTGACCCACGGCCCAAGGACCGCGCGGTCGTTGCAGAGAAGCAAGGCAAATACGGTCGCGCTCGGCAGCATGATCCCAGCCAGCGCCTGCACGGCCGTGGTGATGAGGCCGAGCGGCGCACGCGGGATGAGAACGATTGCAGCGGCGAGTACAACCATTCCGGTGTAGGAGGCGTAGAACAGCTTTGCCTCGCGCACTCCGCGGTGCAGCGAGTGCCTCAGGCCGAACATGTCGCCAAACGCATACGAGGTGGCGAGGGTGACAGCGGATGCTCCCACAATCGAGGCATCGAACAGCAGCAGCGCAAATATCGCTCCTGCCGCAGGTGAGATGAACTTCGTCAGCCCTTGGGCCACGTGGAGGCCGTCCAGGTAATGGCCGAACTCATGTGTCCCGCTGAATGCCGAGGCGGTGGCCATCATGATCGCAGCGGCACCGATTACGACCACGAACGCTCCAATGACGGTGTCTGCCTTCTCGTACTCGAGCCACCGCGGCGTGATGCGTTTATCAATCACGTTCGATTGCTGGAAAAAGAGCTGCCACGGGGCGACGGTCGTACCAACGACAGCGACGATCAGGAGCGCCGAGTTGGAAGTCAGGCCGCCCTGCACGCCTGGGACAAAGAATCCATGCACAACCGCGCCCGGATCGGGATGACTCAGCAGGGCGAGCGGGAGAACCAAGAGGCTGGCGAAAAGGAACACGAACATGGCGCGCTCCCAGCGCCGGAAGTTGCCGCTGATCGTAATGCCGATCAGGATCACCGCCGCGAGCGGAACGGCGACCACTGACCGGAGTCCGAAATACTCACCGGCCAGGCTTATGCCCATGAACTCGGTGCTGATCGTCAAGAAGTTGAGGAGAAAGATGCCGGCGACCGAATACCAGCCCCAGAAACGTCCGAAGCGCTCACTGATCAGCTTCGCGTAGCCCACACCGGTGACAGCCCCGAGACGAACGACCATCTCCTGGTTGACGATGAGGACTGGGATTAGCAGAACGAGCGTCCACAGGAGCGAGTAGCCGAAGTCCTGACCGGCTTGCGCATAAGTCGAGACTCCGCCTGCGTCGTTGTCGCCGACCATCACGATGATCCCCGGACCGACGATGGCTGCGAGAGTAAGCAGGCGCTGGCGCCAGGTCCGGCGCGGAGCCACGTCGCTTTGACGTATCGTGCCGAAGGCGCCGTGGATGTCACCGTGGTGCATCTCATCGAGCACCGCCGACGTTGGCTTCAAGCGCGAGTCCTTTTGTTGTGGCTCGCGCTCGGACATTAGCGGTCTATACCCCGGTGCTCGCTTCGACTCTGGCGCGCCAGTCTTCTGGCACGAGCGCCTCGATCACGTCGTCCGACGAGATGGCGCCAATCAAGTTCCCGGCCGCGTCCACCACCGCGAGGGAGGTGAGGTTGTAGTCAGCCATCAGGAGCGTCACATCGGCGAAATCAGCATTGCCATGCGCGGAGCAGTCGGTCAGCTCGAGCTCGTCGACTTTGCGGGCGTGGTCGGTGCGGAGCAGGTCGACCACTCCGACGCTTCCGACGTACCGACCGTCGTGCTCGGTGACGAAGACCGTGCTCAGCAGCTGGTGAGGCGTCTTGTCGTCGCTGCGAACCGCCTCGAGCGCCATGTCGACGGTGGCGCCGCGTTCAACCCAGACGTAATCCGGGCTCATCATTCCGCCGGCCGTGCTCGGGTGATACTGCAGCAGCTTGCGCATCTTGTGCTGCTGGTTGGGCGACATCATGTCGAACACCGGCTTGCGCCGTTCCTGGTCGAGCTCTCCCAGCAGGTCGGCGGCGTCGTCCGGGGCCATGCGCTCGAGGATGTGGGCCGCGTCCTCATTTGACTTCGACTTCAGGAACTCGACCTGGTGCTCAGTGTCGAGCTCTTCGAATATGTCGGCCGTGAGCCCGGGGTCGCTCTCGAGGGCCTCGATGATCTCCTGACCCTCAGCGTGCGAGGCGCCCTCGACGATGTCCGCGATCTGCGCCGGGTGGAGGCGGCGGAGGCGCTTCAGCGGCATGAGCAATCTGGCGGTCGGCACATGGCCGACGAACGGCTGAACGTCCTTCCAGTCCAGGATCGCGTGGCGTCTGAGGTCAGGTCGGCCCCGCCTGGGAACCAGGCGCCGGAGCATCGCCTGCGGGCTGCGGTCGATGCCTGCGAGATGCCAGCCATCGTCGCCGGGGGCGAGCACGAGGTCGTGGGCCTGAACGATTCGTCCTTTGACCATGTCGACCAGGTGCCGTCCGAGTACGTCCGCCGCCAGGAGAACCTCGCCAGGTCGCCGCTGGAACGCCTCGGTGCGGATCGTATGCGTGTTGAGCCGGACGCCGCCCGGCTCGAGACGCTCGATCAGTCCCTTGCCGATGAACACGTCCTGCGCCCCGACCCGAACCTTCATCCCCGCCACTGGCGGATACGTCCCTTCCGCGAGCTTGACGATGAAGTCCTCGACGCGGCCGACCTCCGTCCCGGCCGGGTTGAGGACCGGGCTGTGCAGGAGCTGCGTGATCATCAGCCGGCGCTTGTCCGCGTGGCGCTCCGTGTGGTCCATGCTGCCGTCTTCTCGCCTTTCACTCATCGGTTTTCTCTGTTGCCCCCAAGACTTGACATTCAGTCGCGCCAATTATGCGACCGAGCGTCGAGCGCCTCACGCGCCTCTGGGACCAACCAAACCAGCAGCGCAAGCGCTGCCACGTACTGGACCCACCACCAGCTGGTCAACATGCTGACGCCAAGCCCGGCCAGGGTCACCCCGGCCAGGTAAGCACAGCTGATCGTCTCGGCGATGTCCGCGTGCAGAGAGGCGCTGTCGATGACGCGGTTGACCGCTCGCTTCCCGCGCGCCAGCAGGGGCATTGTGACAATGGCCGCCGCGCTTACGGCGATGCCCGCGAACGAGGGGGACGGAATGACGCGAAGACCCAGCCCCGCGATCGAAGACAGGACGACGTATGCGCACAGCAGCACGAGCAGAACAGCCGAGATGCGGCCGGTCCTGGCCTCCAGGACGTCGACCTCGCCGGTCGGCATGCCGTTCGACTCGGCCGCGAGCCGCCGATACAGCACGATCCCGCTGAGCAGCTCGATCACCGAGTCCACACCAAAGGCGGTGAGCAGGACGCTGCGGGCCGCAAAGCCGGCTCCCAGCGCCACCGCCGCCTCGATGAGCATCCACGCGATCGTCGCCACCTCCAGCCTGACTCCCCGCTTGATCGCAGCTGTGCGTGAAATGGCCACTTCCGGATTCTCCGTTAGCTAGGATCGCTGCGGCATGGGTACTCGCACCGAGGAATATCGGGCGGCGCTTCGCCGGCTCAAGGACTGGGAGCCCTATCTGAAGAAGCACTCGGGCCTCCCGGGGCCGAGGGCCAACCTCGAGCTGCTCGCTGCGGTCGTCGAAGAGGCGGACGCAGACCGCCTGTGGCGGCTGTCAGCCTCAGCTGACGAATACCTGGCTACGGTCGGCACCGCGGGCCTCGGGCGGATCGCCTTGATGGAGCCAGAGACAGTCATGACGTGGCTTCGCGAGCTGTCTTCCGACCCTCGCTGGCGAGTCCGCGAGGGCGTGGCAATGGCTCTGCAGCGACTGGGTAAAGAGAGCATGCCCACGCTGCTGGTCGAGATGCGGGTGTGGGCGCAGGACGACGCGTTCGTCCAGCGTGCTGTTGTCGCGGGCTTATGTGAGCCGGCGCTCCTGAAGAGCAACGAGGACGCCGTCGAGGTCCTCGACATCCTCGACCACATCACGCGGTCGCTCGCGGCGGCCAGTGACCGGCGGCGTGAAGGATTCCGAGTCCTGCGCCAGGCGCTGGGCTATGGCTGGAGCATCGCCGCCGCAGCGGCGCCGCAAAACGCAAAGCCATATCTCGAAAAATGGCTGACCTCCACAGATAAAGATGTCGCGTGGGTGATGCAGAGCAACCTCGGCAAGTCGCGCATGTCGGACATGACCAGGGATCTCGCCACCGCGGCCCCCGTCACCGCCAAACCCAAAGCCAAGGCGAAACCAAAACCGAAGCCGAAGCCGAAGCCGAAGGCTAAGCCGGCCACCAGGAAGAAACCCGCCAAGTCTGCTCGAGGACGACGGTAGGAATCTCACGCGACTGAAACCGGATTCCGCTCCGGTGGATCCAACGAGGCTTGATCGCCTTCGAATTACGCACCGCTGGATCCAACGGTGCGTATCAGAGTTGCCCATTCCTCGACATGTCTTAACCGTAAACCGACATCGCGAGTAAGGTCGCGCCCCGTCCCGTTCCCTCATAAGGAGGTGTCGAAAGCATGAACCAGGCTATTGTCCTCACACTTTTCATCGCAGTCGCGATCGTTTTGATCGCGATCACCGTTGTACTCGCGCGTACAGTCGGCAAATCGCGCTTGCGCGGATTGCCCGAAGAATCGCGAAATCGTTACGCGAGCTCGTGGCACTCAGTCGAGACGCGATTCATCGATGATCCTTCAGCGGCAGTTCAGGAAGCCGACAAGGTCGTGGTCATGATCTTGAGTGAACGCGGGGCCAACCTGACCGATGAGAAGCGGATGCCCAAAGACCTGCGGGAAGCGCGCACCGCCGCCTCGATGGATCACGGGCAGCGTGACACCGAGGCAATGCGCAGAGCGATGGTGCACTACAAGAAGATGGTGGACGACGCCGTCGGCACGGCGAGCACGAGGCGCGAAGGCTACCGACGGGAGATGGCTTGATGAGCGAGGCCGAACGGATGAATCCCGAGGTGATGGGCCGGACCGAGCCTCGGCCGGTCGAGCAGCCGCAGCGAATCGATGCGCCGCCTGCGCCAGGTCGGATGGAGCTGTGGCCCGAGATGACCGAGTACCGCCGACGCTTCGACGCGCTCCAATCGGAGTTCATCGATGAGCCGCGCGCTGCGGTCAAGAAGGCCGAGCGTCTGATGGAAGAAGCGGTGGATCGGATGGCGAAGGCCATGCACGAGCGAATGCAGCGAATCCACCGCGACGTGGATGGAAACGCAGACACGGAACTGCTCCGCCAGGCGATGCGGAGCTACCGCGAGATGATCGACTCGATCGGCGGCCGTAGAGCGGCCTGAGCGGGAAACTTGGGCGGGGCCGGCATTCGGCTCCGCCCTCATCTCTTCGAATCAACTCTGCAAGATGGCATTGGCGTCGCGATCGATCTGGCCTGTGATCCTTTGCAGCTGCGGCACGGCAGCATTGAACCCAGCCTGATCATTCGCGGCTAGAGCCCGGTTCATCGTGAGCAGGACCGCGTCAGCTTGCGCGAGGTCATCCTGGAGTCGAGCGTCCTTTGTGGCAAGAGCGGCCGGCGCCGCCTTGCGAATTATTGCTGCGTCGAATTCAACATACGCGAGCGCCGTCTGACCGAACAGGATCTCGCACGGGATGCCCTTGCTGGTCACGCAGTCGTTTCCCTTTCCACTGAGAACAAGGATGCAGCTCGAGCACGTGTCAAGGCTCTTCTTGTATGACTGGACCGACTTTTGATATGCGGCCGCGTCCACTTGCTGCGATGACGTGATGCTTGGAATGACCGCGTTCGTCCAGTCCGTGGCGTAGACAGCGACGACGAAGGCGCGATCGATGGCTGGGCCGTCTCCGGCCTGGGCCGCGGCAACTAGATCGTGGAGCGCTGTGAGGTTTTCAGTCAGGTGCAGGCGCATCTCTGCGTCCACCACCTTGAATCTCGCGGGAGTCGCCGCATGCGTCAGGTCGTCAATCCACTTCTGCACCGCGGGAATCCCGCGGGTGGCATCAGCCAGGCAGGCAGAGTGCGTCGTTGTATCACACGGACCGGCAAAGGCGGCCAGGGCGGCGGCGTCGTCATCCGCCACCATTTTCTGATATGCAGAGATGGACATTCCCCTGCCGGCCGGAACGTAGTTGTTTGAAGTTGAGTGAACGGCGAAGATCGCGGCCAGGATCGCCAGCGCGAGGGCGACAAGCGCCAGTCCAGCGGCCATTCGGAACGACATGTTTGACCACCTCATCGGGAACGCCGGCCGCATCGATGGCTTGACCGGCCTTTGGTTGAGTGCGACGCGGAGGCGCTCGTAGGCGCCGGCGGGCGGCTGGACTTCCAGCGCCGCGTGAATTCGTTCGAACAACATCTCTTCTTCCATCAGACAGCAGCCCCCTGGATCTGCACGATCGGCCGCAGGCGGTGCACCGCCCGTTCGACGCGATTGCGTGCTGCTTTGGGCGAGATGCCGAGAGTGGTCGCGATCTCCTCAAACGGCATGTCGAGGTAGTAGCGAAGGACGACGATCAGCCTTTCGTCGTAGCTGAGCCGCAGCAGGGCACGCCGGAGGTCGACCCCGGCGGCGACGTCGACCGCTGCTGCCTCGCTCTCCGGTGGTTCGGTCTTGAGCACTGTCCACCACTTGCTCCTGCCGACGTTGCGGCACTGGTTGGCGACGATGGCGAGAAACCAGGGCCTGAGGCTCGAACCCTCTCGGAGGTTGCCGAGCCTGCGCCAGGCTTTGAACGCTGCCTCCTGGACTGCGTCTTCGGCTTCGTCGGAGTCGTGAAGCAGGCCGTACGCAACCCGGAATGCTGATTGGTACTGCGGCCGCAGCAGCTCCGCGAAGGCCGAACCGTCACCTTGCCTGGCGGCCTTGATGAGCTCTGCCTCGGTGTGGGAGAAGAGCGATCCGTGCATCACGACTCGCCCTATATAGGGCTTGCAGGCCCGTTGTGCCCCAGGATTCTTCAGGTCGTGGCCAGAACCGGCTCGATGACCTCCCTGGCCAGCCACGCGACAGGCGATTCGCGGTAAGGCGGAATGGGCGCGAGCACCACATTGGTGACGCCGGCCCCGATGAAGCCGGTCACCTGGGCTCTCGCGGAGTCTGGGTCGTCGCTGCGGACAAGGATCTGGACCTGGCGCACGATCTCATCGGGATCCCGCCCAATCGCCGCGCAGTGATCGATCAGAGTCTGGTTCATGGCACGGAAGTCGTCGGGAGTCCGGGCCGGACAGTTCCAGAGGCCTGCATGCTGCGCGACGACCCGAAGACCGAGCTTCGCCCCGGCCGAACCGATCAGGATCGGAGGACCAGGGCGCTGGATGGGCTTCGGCTCGCAAACTGTGCCCGAAAGCTGGTAGTAGCGGCCGTCGAAATCGAACGGTTCGGTTTCCGTCCACATCCGGCGGATGATGGTGCAGGCCTCGTCAAGGGCGACGATCGCTTCGGCGGTTGACACGACGTCGATGCCGTAGGCATTGAACTCGCGGAGCACGAGCTCAAGGCCGGCTTGATCCGTGACGCGGCTGCCTCCGGCGCCGATGCCGAGGATGAGGCGCCCGCCGGAGATCTGGTCCACGGTCGCCGCCATCTTGGCCAGGAGCGCGGGAGGCCGAAGGCGGTTGCTCGTGACGATGACGCCGATCCGCATCCTCTTCGTCTGTGCGGCGAGGGCTCCGAGCAGCGTCCAGGCCTCGAGGGTCGCCTGCCTGACATCGCCGCGGAGCGGAAGCATGTGGTCCCAGAGCCAGGCGTGCTCGAAGAGCGGGTTCTCGTCAGCCTCGTGCCACAGCTCGACGATGCGGCCATATTCGGCGCCCTGCTGGCTCGTCTTGAGCCCAAAGCTCAACTGCGTTCGCACATCCGTCGACATGCCTTAAACGTAGTGGGAAACGCGCGGCCGCAAGAAAAAAGGGCCCGTCGCCAGCGGGCCCTTTTGAGTCTCCGTCGATACCGCGATTAGGTGGAGTGTATTTCGACGTTGCCCTGGATCGGGTGGCTCCCTGAGTTGTAGTTGTCCAGGACGATCCAGTACGTGTCGGCACCCCCGCTGCTGTCGGGATCGGTCACCTCAATCCGGAACAGGTGGCTCCCAGTTCCGTTTTCGGTCGCGATCCCATAAATGTCAGCCTTTTCCGCGCTGCAGGTGATGGCGAGAATGCCGGTGGAATGGACCTGGAGGTTTGCCCCCATATCGATGAAGGTCTCTTCTCCGCTGGGTGGATTGGCCTCGTCCGAATGCGCGACTCCACCGAAGTTGACCCGGTCTCCGTTATCGGCGGTCATGTGCCCGCCGTACGTGATGTCGCCGTTACAGGCAGAGACCGGCAGGACCCACGCCTTCGTAGCAGCTCCACACGGTGGTGCGCCGCTTGGTCCGGCGCAACCTGAAATCGCATCTGTGGCCGGTAGGATCGGCCCTGTGTAGGTAAAGGTGCACGTGCCGGCAGCACCTGTCGTGCACATACCTGTAATCACGTTGCCGGTTGTCTCAGTCACGGTGAAGTGGACCGTCGCCCCGCTTACGGGAGCGCTGCAGAGGTCGTTGACTGTCGCCGTCACGGTGTGCTGGGTGCCAACCGGATTGGTTCCAGTGAGCGGGCTGAGCATGACGGTGGCGGGCACTCCACTGCTGCAGGGCGCAAAGCTCGATGTGGGACCCTCGAGTGAAAAGTAGGCTGATCCTCCATTCGGGATGGTCGGGTTGAGGAAGTTGACCGTGCCGCTGTTCTTGTCGGCAGAGATATTCGTGTAGGTCTCAGCCGGGAACGTGGTCGCGGCTCCTGAACCCACTGGAGTGTTAGTGGCGCGTCCGGCATAGTTCTGGGACGCACCATCCCCGTACGGACAACCCGCGGGCCCAGGGACGTACCCGGCGCACAGCCCATCGTTATCGAGATCAAAGATGGCCGGACTCGCTCCAGATGCACCCGACAGGTTGATGCTGGTTACGGTTCCGCCTGAATTGTTCTGGACTCCGACGAGCGTGTCCTCGACCCCATCGAAGGGCGGTTGTGTAGGATCGACCGCGGTCGTCATGCTCCCGCCCGGGCCGAGCGTGATGAGAACTGCACAGCCGGTGTCGAGTCCCACCGGCGGACATTGGGTGAAAAGTGGGGCCGCCGATGCCGTTCTCGGATGTGTCGATGCGGCGCCCACGGCCACGGCGACCGCCACGAAGACGCCGATGACCATAGTTGTTAACCCGCGAAAGAGTTTCCTACGATCCATAGACTTGCACCTCTCTTCTATCCCCCAACGGATCGGAATTCCCGGACGCAATCAATTCCAAAATCGCGATGGCACCTCCTGCTCCCCCAAAATCCGCAGCCACACCCACGAGGCGAGCATCAACCACGGCTGGGGTCACCGAAGTCTCAAGAATGTGTCAGTGATGTCTCGCCGGTCTCAGAGGTAGCCTGATGCGAGATGGCGCTGGGAGACAGGTTGCTTGGTTGGTCTCAGCCTTTCGCTGCTGGTCCGTTAGGGGCCCTTACCACCTGGTCGGCCAAGACCCTGACTCCTTGTTTACATAGGCGGTAGAACGTTGCCCTCGAGACCGACAGGGTGTGCATCGCCTGCTTATGACCTACGCTCCTCTTGACATACGCGAGCTCCAGGGCGCGAAGTGCTTTGTCCATCGAGGCTGGACAGTCGGTGCGAGCTCGCGCAAACGCTTCTCTTATTGTTTGCCGGGTCAGCTCGGCCCGATCGCTTATTGATGCGCCTGGTGACATGAGCCGGCAGTTCATCGCAAGCCACGCAGGATCGTCCCAGTGAATCAGCGCCGCAAAGATCTCGGATTGCAGATCGCCGCTGCTCGGCGGCGCCTGAACCTGCCGTCCATCGATGACAGCCTGGATCCAGCCTTCGAACCCGACGCGCGTCAGGTCGAGCGCCCATCCCCTGGCGACCATGCCGGAATGGTGAGACTCGGTCACCATCTCGAAGGCGCATTCCGTCAGCAGACGATCCATCAGTGGTTCGCGGCTGGTGCACAGGTAGGTTCCGCTCAGGCCGAAAATGCCGGCCAGGTCGCGAAAGAGCGCGCAGCGAACAGCGCCTTTCGCCGCATTTGCGGCCACGACGGGAAGGATGTAGTGCGCGGTCGCCTCTTGCACGCCGACCGCGATGCCATCGCGCTTTGCAGGGACGAAATATGCCTTGACGAGGATCCCGTGAAGCGGATGGCGTTCGAGAAACGCGATCGATTCCTGACACACCGGAAGAACCATGCTGAATCCGACCGGCGTTCCCTCATCATCCCGGGCCACACGCACGCGTGTGCCAGAAAACTGCAGGACGTCGGAAATGAGCTCCGCGTCCGCGGTGAATTGGGAGACGTGCTGCGGACCCTGCGCGTACAGCTCTATGACATCGTCCGGATCAACATTGGCCACCGGCTCCACTGTTACGTTGCCCAGGGTTTCGGGGCCGAAGAACATGTCGCGGATGATCGGGTTGTCCCAAAGGAAAAAGCACTCCGCGATCAACCACCCGCGCTCCGACTCGGAGCAGTTGCGAAGCCGGTCTTTGAAATGCTCGAGCGCGCGCTGCTGCAGCTCCTGGTAGTGACGCGGCTTTCGCCATCGGAGATCTCTCGCGATGATCGCCCGGACGTGATCGTCGAGCATCAAGCCGTGCGCCGCAGGTTTGATGATCGAGAGCCTGCATAGACGGTCGAAGACGCGGCTCACATCTTCCTGGCCCGTTATCGCGGAGAGGGTCGCTTCGTCAAAGACGCGAATCGCAGAGCAAGCTTCAACTGCACTCATCAAATTTGGATCGTCTGCCGCCTCCGACAGCAGCCGGCGAACGAGCGAGCGCGAGGCCAGATGCCACCGTGGATCGGTCGCAAGGTCACGGACGCCCAGCTGTGCGATCAGGTCTGCCGCCAGAGATAGGGCCAGGGGATTGCCCGCAGTGGCGGTCACCACCTGATTGATCAGCTCACGCCGGTCTATCCCTCGGCGCGCAAGGTAGGCGCGACTCTCGTTCGCTGTGAACCCCGGCACCGACAGGAGACGGACGATTTTCGGCCACGCGTCAGCCCGACCCCATGCCAGAACGAGCGGCCGGCGCCCGGCGATCACGACTTTGACCCCGGTTTCGAGACGCGGCAAGAGGTCCTGCTGCAAGAACGAGGTGAGGTGCTCGAACTGCTCGAACGTGTCGATCAATACCAGCGATCGATTCCGGTTCAAGCGCGCCACAAGTTCCCTCAAATCTGCCGAGCGACCGTCGTTCAGAGCCCTGATCAGGTCGCGTTCACCGATGCCGACGCTGTGTCCGTCAGCGCTCGCAACATTTCGACCTTGCAGCCTCGCCTCATGTGCGAATGCCCGCATCAGTGTTGTCTTGCCGGCACCTGGCGCACCGCTGACATTGAGGAGCTCAGCAGTCGATTGATCAATGCAGAGCCAGCTTCGAAAAGCATCGAGCTCGCGCTTACGCGCTACCAGGAGCCGCTGCTCCAGAGTGGCCACAGCTTCGCCAACTGTCGACATCCGACTCCCGCAGACACACCGGGTCAAATGAATGGTTGGGGCTATGTCATCAAAGTCGCAAAGGCCAGGAGTGTCGCCGTACAAATGTAGTAATTCGAAGCGGGCCTTCGGGAGCGTCGCTTTGCATTTCTCAACACATTTCCAGCTCTTAACTATCGCTGCGCATTTATTGGCTCAGACTCCCGTAAAGCGCCCAAATAGCGCGCGTCCCGGCGCGGAAGATCCGGAATTTTCCCGCAGCCTTCCTCAGCGCATTTCGACGGGCCGACTAGGATCGTCTGTCTGAATCAGCTCCTTTCGAATGCAGCCGCCCTCGGATCCGCAGCCACGCTGGGAGTCGCCGACTTCACGGGAGGTTTCGCGGGCAGGCGCACGCCCCCCGTCGCCGTCGCGATCGGCGTCGAGCTGGTCGGCCTGGTCACGCTGCCGCTCGCATTTCTGCTTTTGCCGTTGAAACTCGATCCGGTCGCGGCGCTCCTGGCATTCGCGGGTGGCGCCATTGGCGGGCTTGGCCTGATCGCGTTCTACCGGGCCATGTCGATGAATCTCATCGGTGTGGTCGCGCCCATCACCGCTGTTGTCGCGGCAGCGGCGCCGATCGCTATCGGTGTGGCAGGGGGCGAGAAGCTCCACATCGGGCAGGTCGCCGGCATTGGGGGTGGCCTGGTCGCGATCTTGTTGATCAACGGTGGTGGCCGGACCGCGGCGCGAGGTGCCCGCGCCGCTGTCCTGCTCGCGATCGCGGCCGGAATTGGTTTCGGCCTGTTCTTTATCCTGTTCCACGCGAGCAGCCCGGCCGGTATCACCGCATTCGTCGGCGGACGTGCAGGGTCGGCGGTGGCGTCTCTGTGCTTCGCGCTGGTGAGCCGCGTTTCGCCGGTTCCGGCCCGCAGCGCGTGGCGTCTCATCGCTCTGGGCGGTACGCTGGACGGCGCGGGAGTCGTCCTCTATCTATATGCGACCTTCCACGGCCTTCTCTCGCTGAGCGCGCTGCTGACATCCTTCTATCCCGCGTTCACCGTCCTGTGCGCGCGCCTCTTCCTCAACGAGCGACTTTCACCGACGCAGCTGGCGGGCGCGCTCCTGGCGATCGCTGCAATCGCCCTCATCGCGGCAACCTGACCGACCCGGTTTTCGTGGTGCCCCGCTGAGGATTCGAACCTCAGACCCTCTGTTTAGAAGACAGATGCTCTATCCACTGAGCTAGCGGGGCGACAAGCAGGCGGCAAGCCCATTCGGGAGAATACCCGCAGGGGTGGGCACCACGAACGATCATCTGCAAGAGCTGAAGGGCATCCTGGCCGAGGTCACCGACCTCAGCCGGGCCGCGGCCCTCCTCGAGTGGGACCAGGAGACGAACATGCCGCCCGGCGGGCTTCAGTCCCGCGCCGAGCAGCTTTCGACCCTGCTGCGCCTCTCCCACGTCCGATTCACCTCGGATGTGGTCGGCAGGCTCATCGAAACGCTCGAGGATGAGCTCGTCAACCGGCCTTTCGATTCAGACGAAGCCAGCCTCGTCCGGGTCACCCGGCGCGACTACGACGAAGCGCGCAAGCTCCCGGCCGACCTGGTCGCCGAGGTCGCGCGCGCGGGCACCGTCGCGCGGCCCGCGTGGGAGAAGGCGCGACGCGACGAAAAGTTCAGCCTGTTCGAGCCGTACCTGGAGAAAAACGTCGAGCTCAACCGCCGCATCGCCGATGCAATCGGCTATGAGGACCGCCCTTACGACGCTTTGCTCAACCGCAGCGAGCCGGGCTTGAAGACAGCCGAGCTCGAAGCGATCTTCGCCCAGCTGAAACGTGCGATCGTGCCGCTCGTCGCCGACATCGCGCGCCACGCGGATGCGGTCGACGATCGCGTCCTGTATCGCGGCTTTGACCCCGACCTGCAGGTCTCCTACGCGCTCGAGACGGTCAAGGGCCTGGGCTACGACCTCGAGCGCGGCCGCCAGGACATCTCGACACACCCCTTCTCGACTGCGTTTGGTCCTGGTGACGTGCGCATCACCACGCGTGTCTCGCGCGACTTCTTCAACGAGTGCCTCTTCGGATCGATCCACGAGTCGGGACATGCCATGTACAACCAGGGCATGGGCCAGAACATCGACCGCACTCCTCTGTGGGGTGGCGCGTCGCCAGGTGTCCACGAGTCGCAGTCCCGGTTGTGGGAAAACCTGGTCGGGCGAAGCTTCCCGTTCTGGCGCCACTTCTACCCGAGCCTCCGTTCGGTCTTTCAGGAACCGCTCCGTGGCGTCGACGAAGAGGGCTTTTACCGCGCGGTCAACCGCTCCTATCCGTCGTTCATCAGGGTCGAGGCGGACGAGGTCACGTACAACATGCACGTCCTGCTGCGCTTCGAGCTCGAGAACGAGATGCTCGAGGGCACGCTCAAGGTGAAAGATCTTCCAGAAGCCTGGAACGCGCGATTCAAGTCCTACCTCGGGCTCAACGTGCCCAACGACCGCGAAGGCGCGCTGCAGGACATCCACTGGTCTTACGTGAGCTTCGGCATCTTCCCGGGCTACACGATCGGCAACCTGATCGGCGCGCAGCTGATGGAAAAGATTCGTCTCGAGCTTCCCGACCTCGACGCGCAGATCGAGCGGGGCGAGTTCGCGGCGCTGCTGAGCTGGCTACGCAAGAACGTGCACAGGCACGGCCGCAAGTTCACGCCGAACGAGCTCATGGAGCGCGCCACCGGCAAACCGCTCACAGCGGCGCCGTGGATCGCGTACGTGCAGAAGAAGTTCGGCGCGCTTTACGGGCTCCACGAAGCCCGCAAAGCAGCGCCTTAGCTCGCTCGACTAGTCGTTTTCCCCGTGGGGCAGGGCGATCCTCACCACGGATCCGGTCGCGCCGAAGCACGGGGGTCCTGCCACTCCGGTCGATCCGCATATGGCGCCGGTGCTCACATAAAGGTTCCCATCAGGCCCGACAGCGGCCATGTTCGGGAAGTTCAGGTGGGAAGCCAGCACTGAGGCCTTACCGGTCTCGGTGTTGTACTGCACGACGTTGCCGAAGAAGAAGTTGGACGTCGGCGGCGGCGTGAACGGCGCGCCGGAACCGAACATGTTGACGAAGTAGACGTTGCCTCTTCCGTCGCTCGTGCATCCGGTGACGTGAGTTAGCAGCGAGTTGCCCGCAGCATCTTTCACCACGACCGGGGAGAAGGATGTGCCGTTGACCCGAAGCAGCCGCCCGGAAAGTTCGCCGACCAGCAGCCCCCCCTCACCGCGCACCACGCATGTCGGGACTGCATCCGACGGAAAGTTGTTCGGGTCTGGGTCGCGCCACAGGTCGTGGATCAGGATCTTGATCTTGCCGTCCCCGTTGATGCGGTCCAGCGTGTTCGCGCCGGCGTCCGCAACATATGCGCCCTCTTCGGTCGCCAGGACGCCGTATGGGTTGGAGTCGTGCTCCTGTGTATTCGGGCTGAACACGCCGGGAGTCGGCTCGGTGAACTGCGTCGTGTAGTCGAAGTCGACCGTCCCGACTTCGGCGACGGACGTCCAGGTTCCGTCAGGACGCACCGAGATCAAGCGCCCTGCCTCTTGCTGCGCGATGGTGATTGTGGGCGGGGCCTCACGCGGCGTGGCGCCGATTTGGGCAAGAATCCTGCCGTCGCCCACTGACAGACCACTGACCCCGAGCGTTCCCTCAGGCCCAAGCGAGACCGAGAACAGGCCCGACACCAACGGCGTGTGCGAGCCGTTCGTGGTGTTGACCCAGGAGATCTGGGAGCTGTTCCCGATGCAGATCGGGAACGGAACGCCTGGAGCATTGAAGCAGTTGCTCCCGCCGTGGCCCGCCTCGCCGACCAGCAGCTTGCCGTTGAAGAAAGCAACCCCGCGCGGGCTGTCGAGCCCGGTTGCAATTGTGGTCACCGATGATGTCGCCGCTGCAGGAATCGGCAGCAAAGCCGCCACGACTCCAGCCGCGAGCAATGCAAACAAATGTCGCTTCCGCAAATCACACTCCTCCATGGATCTGACCCGGTCCGTATCGCCGGGGCCTCCGGAATGTTGGCGCGGGCCGGGAGGGGTGTCAATGGGACAGATGGTTCACGGGCTGCGGCCAGCTAGTTGAAGTCGATCGGCGCCAGAGCCTCCCGGTTGACCTCGAGCTTGAAGATATCCGGGCGCCCGTAGTGCCCGGCCACGTCGAGGGTCCGTTTCGCCGCAGACGCAAGCGCTGGGTCGCAGTCGGCGTAGAGGATGCCGTGCTTCTCGTGCAGCGGTCCCGCCACGATGCTTCCGGTCGGGTTCACGACCACCGAGTCGCCCGGGTTGTACCACTCCTCGAGATTCGGGAAGAGCTTTGACCGCTGCGGAAAATCCTTCGGGATGTCCTTGCCGCGCATCGCAGAGCCTGTACCGATGACCCAGCACCGGCCCTCCGCAGCAATGTGGCGCATCGTTGCCAGCCACACGTCCCCGGAAGCCCACGTCGGCGCGACGTAGGTCTCGCAACCCTGGGCGAACACGGCGAACCGCGCCAGGGGCATGTAGTTCTCCCAGCAGATCAGGCTGCCGATCCGTCCCACGGCCGTTTCCGTCACGCGCAGTCCGGCGGCATCTCCCGTCGCCCACACCATGCGCTCGGGATTCGTCGGGACCAGCTTGCGGTGGCGGTTGAGGACCGATCCGTCAGGTCCGATCAGGACGACGGTGTTGTACAGCGTTCCGCGGCTGTACTCCCCATCGCGCTCGTGGATCCCAACCGACACCGTGACCTTGTGTCGACGGGCAGCCGTCTGCATCGGCTTGAGGTCCCCCGTCTTGAGGTTGATCGAGTTCTCGATCAACCGGCTGTGGATCTCGGACGTCAGCTCGAAGTCGTCACCCGGACGCAGCCGCCACAGCCACTCGGGGTATCCCGGCAGCCACGTCTCGGGGAAAGAGATGAGCGCCGCGCCTCCGGCCGCCGCCTCCTCGATCAGCTCGACGCCGCGCTGGAGTGTCTTCTGGCGGTGGAGGGTGACCGGCGGCTGCTGGACGACGGCCACCCGGTGCGGGGTGGGGCGCTTAGGCATGGCGCACAGGGTAGTCCCCGGCCCGAGCGAGCATCCCCGGCAGCTCTTTGCCCAGCTGAGCCCCCAACCAGCGCGAAGTCTCGATCAGCGCGTCGAGGTCGATCCCCGTCTCAACACCCAGGCCGCGGAGCAGGTACACGAGGTCTTCTGTCGCGATGTTGCCGGTGGCTTTGGGAGCAAAGGGGCACCCGCCGGCGCCCCCCACGGACGCGTCCAGCGAAACCACGCCCGCTTCGAGCGCGGCCACGGCATTCGCGTAACCGGTGTTCCGTGTGTTGTGGAAGTGAGCGCCCACGGTCGCACCGAGCTCGCGCGCGCCGCGCACCAGCTCGCGAACCTGCGGCGGCACGCCGACGCCAATCGTGTCCGCCAGGCAGATCTCATCCGGAGGCACTGCCATCAACCGTTCCACGATCCTCAACACGTGGTCGGCAGGCACCGGGCCGTCGAAGGGGCTGCCGAACGCGACACTGATCGTCACGGTGATCGGCATCCGGTCGCTGCGCGCGCGAGCCACAAGGGCGATCGCGGTCTTCAAGCCTTCCTCGGTAGTCGCGTTCTGGTTCCGTTTGCCGAACTCGTCACCGGCCGAGAACGCGTAGTGGACCTCGTCGACGCCCGCCGCCAACGCGCGCTCGTAACCCGTTTCGTTCAGAACCAGGCCCGCGTACGTGGTCGCCGGGTTGCGATGCAAGGCCACCATGACCGCCTCCGCGCCGGCCATCTGGGGTACGAGCTTGGGGTTGACGAAGCTCGCGGCTTCCATGCGCTTGACTCCCGCCGCCGCGAGGTAGTCGCACAGCTGCGCCCGCACCGCCGGGTCAAGCATCTTGGCCTCGTTCTGCAAACCGTCCCTTGGCCCGACATCGCAGACGATCAACGTCACATAGATAAGGTAGTGAGAGTTACTTGATCAGATCGCTCATCGCCGTGGCGCCGGCCGCCTGGCCGAGCCTCGCAACCCCGAGCAGGTCCTCGATCGTCGCCAGCAGCGAGTAGTGGGTGTAGCGCGTCTGGCTCGTCCGGTGACCGAGGCCTGGTGCGATGACAAGCGTGAGCACGCGGTTGTCCGGGCTGCCGTCGTCCTCGTCCCACGTGATGAAGAGAATTCCATCCTTCTGCCATGCGGCCGAAGCGGTGATCTGGCGCACCTCCTGCCGAAGCCAGTCATCGCCCACTGAGACGCGGCAGTCGTGCGTGTCATGACACCGATCCGGGGTGATCCACGTGAAGCGCTGCGTCGATGAAGTCAGGTCACCCGCCAGCGCGGTCAGCGGCACGACGTTGGATGGGCACTGGCCGCCGTAGTACGCGAATGGATTGTGACCCGCGTCGTACGGAACTGGGCTGTCGAGACAGCCGCCGCTGCCCAACCCCTCCATGTAGGCGCGCCAGCTCACGCCGGCGTTGGTCAGCTGGGTGCCGAGGTCCAACTTGGGCAGCACGTAGTAGCCGTCGTCCTGCGCGCCCCACGTCTGGCCGGACGTGAGCGCGAGATAGTTCGGCACGCTGGGGTGGGAGATCGCGTGGTAGTTGTCGGCCACGCCATATCTGGCCGCGAGGGACGCGGTGAACGCTCCGCTGAGCGCCTGGCCGGCCGAGTGATTCTCCATCACGATGAGAAACACGTGGCGCTGCGGAGCCGCCGACGCGGGCGGTGGGCTGGAGCAAGCGGAGATCAGCAAGACAAAGAATGCGAGAAGGCCCCCCAGCCTCATCTATCTGGAGATTACCGGAGCGGCGCTGCTCAGGTCTCTTCCCCATTCATGGAGAAGTCCCCGGCGAAGCCGGGGGATGGGGCTACTCGGTGACCGGCTCCAGCCGTATCACCGGGATCTCGCGGTCGGTCTTCGTCAAATAGCTGCCGTACCGCGGGGCGACAGCCACCACCTTTGCGTAGGCGGTCTCTCGCTCTGCGCCTTTCAACACGGTCGGGCTGACCTTGACCTTTCGACTCCCAATCTCGAGCCAAACCCGGTCCGGGTTCTTGCAAAGGTTGATGAACCAGTGCGGGTGCGTCGCCGACCCACCCTTGGACGCGACGACCAGCCATCGATCGCCGCCTTCCGCAAAGCCACCGAGAACGTGCGTGTGCTCGTTACCGGTGCGGGCGCCGACGGTGGTCAGTAAAACGGTGGGAAAGCCCATCATCACCGGCGGCGTCGGCCCTTTGCTCTTGCGGTAACGCGACACCATCATCCCGGCCAGCGGCTTGATCAGCCGCTGCAGCAACGCGCCGCCCGGTGGGTCAGTGCCCCGGGTGCCCCGCGGCGGAATCTCGAGCTCAGGCATCGCCAACCCTAATCGGGTCTCCATGCCACCCTATTCCGCCGTCAGTACAAGCTCGAGCTACACGCCGCGGCCCGGATTGTCGGCCGTGGCCGTGACAACGGCCGCGTTGGTGGCCTGGGCCGCGATTGTGCACGAAACCGTCGTCGTCGCGTTGTAGCCGACGTCAGGCTGGACCCTGGCCTGGCAGGAGCCCAGGGCCTGCCCGTTGGCGGCGTCATTCATCGCAAAGGTGATGGTCGACGGCGCCAGGGCACCGGTCATCCCGCCAAGGTTCTTCAGCTTCGCCGAGACGAGGCATGGTGACCCGCACCCCGACGTATCGACAGATACGACCGTGTAGATCGGAGGCAGGGTCGAGAGGTTGCCGAAGTCGATCACTTCGGTTGGGGCGGAGATCTTGAAATCGTGGTCGACGTTGCTGTACATCAGGTCGGCGTTGGAAATCCCGTCGATCACCACGCTTTTATTCAGATGGACGCGAAGCAGCTCGTAGGGAGGTGCGGAAGCTATGAACACATCGGCCCTCGCCCCCGACAGCTCCACCGCGTCCAGCCCGCTGACCGGCTGGTGGTCCGTCCGCTGAGTCGCGGCCGAGCCAAGGAAGGTCGCCCGGAAGGCGACGCCGTCGGTGAGCTCCGGCAGGCTGGGCGCGAGGCCGGCTGCGTCCTTCCACCACGACTTACCAGCGGCCCTGGCCAGGCTCGGGCCGAGCGGGTTGCCCGCCAGGTGCTTGGCAAGGAACTGCTGACCGCGGAAGTAAGCGTCCGGGCCGATGATCACCGCCTCAACGGTGTCGCCCTGTGAGGTCGCGACCAGGTGCTTGACGTTCGGCCGGACGATCTGGAGATCGATGTTCCAGGAAACACCTGACTCGACGTAGGACCCGGCGACCTCGAAGCTCTTGGCCGAGCCGAGCATGCCGGCCGCCCCGTTCTCCAGTGCACGCGTGGCGGGCAGGCCCAGGACATCGCACGCCGAAAGGGCGAGCAGCAAGCCGAATCCGGTCAGGACGGAAATTCGCGTTGCCACGGCGACTAGCTGGAGTAACGGCAGGGTCAGCGCTACCGTTACCCGACCATGGCGACCACCGACACGCCGGGCCCCGAAGGTTTGACCGTGCCGGCACCGCTCCGCCGCCCGGCCCGCAAGACTCGAAGCGTCCGGCTCTGGGGCCGTGATTACGCGGTCCTCCTCCCCAGCATCCGCGACCCGCGCCTGCACGTGGCGGCCGTCCTGCTCACTCTCCAGGTGCTCGGCCAGACGGTGCTGGATTTCCGGCTGTCGGTCGCCCAGATCATCATCTGCCTTGCCACCGGGGCGCTGATCGAGTTCGTCGTGGGTTTCTTCAAGGACAAGGTCATCATGTGGCCGGCCAGCGGCCTCCTCACGGGCAACAGCACCGCCTTCATCCTGCGCGTCCCGGGCACGTTTCACGGCCAGTGGTGGAGCACTCACGGCGTGTGGATCTTCGTCGGCGTGGTCACGTTTGCGATGGCTTCCAAGTACGTGATTCGCTGGAAGGGCCGGCATATTTTCAACCCGTCCAACCTCGCTCTTGTGCTCGCGTTCGTCGCACTCGGTCCTCAGTACACCGAGCCTCAAGACCTCTGGTGGATTCCGATGGGCCCGTGGATGATCGTGACGTACGCAATCCTGATCGGCGGTGGGCTGCTGATCGCGTGGGAGCTCAAGCTCCTCGCGCTCGAGCTCGGCTATATGGCGGCGTTTGCCGCCTTTCTCGCGGTCGCACTGCTACCGGTGCCGGACCACTGCATGATCGCGAGCTGGTACTCGACCCCCATCTGCGGACAGCAGCTGTGGCAGATTCTGGTCACCTCGCCCGAGGTTCTGATCTTCGCGTTCTTCATGATTCCCGATCCACGCACCGTGCCCGACGGCCAGGTCGGAAGGTTTGTCTTCGGCGTCCTGGTCGCATTGCTCTCCGTCGTCTTGATCGGTCCGACCACCCTCGAGTTCTGGACCAAGACGGCGATCCTGGGGAGCCTCGTGTTTGCCTGCGCGGGAAGATTCGCGCTGGCCCAGCTGCTGGCGCCGCTCGAGGAGGCCGGCGGACCTCTGCGAGCGATCCGGCGAATGGGATGGGCCGCTCCCGCAACCCTCGGCCTGGCGCTCCTCCTGATGACGGCACTTCCGGTGTCTGCCGAGCTTTCGCTGCACAGCGTCGAACCGGCGCCTGAGCTGCCTGACGGGTCGACGCCGAAGTTGACCCTGACGCTTGGTTCGGGTCCCGGCCTAGGTTCGTGGGCTGTCAACGTCGCGGGATCCGCGCTGCCCTCGTCCGGCAATGCAACGCCGGTCTCGGCCTCCGCGCGAGTGTGGATCTTGCCTCCCATTCCGCCGGTCCTGGTGCCGTCGAACGTCGTGGCCTTCGACCCCTCCATGACTCAGGCGAGAGCCAACCTGATGGCGCAGGACCTGGTGCTCGACCTCATGATCGAATCCGAGGCGCGCCGAGCGCACGACCTGAAGCTCGCGGAGGAAGGCGCATCGGGCGACGGGCTCACGGAGTTCACCGACGTGATCAACCAGGACATCGGGTCGGGCAAGGTGATCCAGAAGACGTACAGCTTCGACCGTGTCCAGCTGAGCCTCTATCTACCGAAGTTCAGCACCCAGGCGAGGAGATTGATCGGGGTGACGCTTCACGGCACGACCTTGTTGACGACGAGAGACGCATCGGGACACGTGGTCTCGCAGCAGACCCAGTCTTACGCCAAAAGCTGGGGCCTGGGCGGGGCCAAGGGCGGCAACCTGAACCACGACGTGATCATCAACGACTTCACGGACCTGACCCCGGCCTAGATATCAGTCCACCCCTTTCACGGGGAGGTGCCGGTCCTCCCCATTCGTGGGGAAGTACTGTCCTCCCCATTCATGGGGAGGTGCCGGCGTCAGCCGGCGGAGGGGCTCGCGGCCTTTGGAATACCGCCCGGCTCGTACTTCGGGGGCGGCTCGATCCCAAACGTGTCGGCGAGGCGCACGAAGAGGTTGAACAGCGCCGCGACGTATGCCGCCTCCGCAATCTGCGCGTCGCTCCACCCCACCTCGCGCAGCGCCTGGACCTGCTCGTCCGTCACGCGATAGGCGTGTCGAGTGATCGTTGCGGCGAAGTCGAGAAGCAGGCGATGCCGTCCATCGAGTCCGGCCGCATCGACGTTGCCGTCGCGCAAAGCCTGGGCCACGCTCCCGTACGCCTCGCCCTGCAACTGCAGGAACCAGCTATGCGAGCTGAGTCAATACCGGCAGCGGTTGAGGGCCGATACATATGAGGCGATCATCTCGTGCTGAGCCCGGCTCAGCGCCCCGTCTGAGAAATGCATGCGCGACGCCGCGTCGATCGCGGCCAGGAAGTCCGGCCGCAAGCTCATCGTGCGAAGGATGTCCGGAACGACACCAGCCAGGCTGCGCGCCTTGCTAGCGGCGTAGAGCTCTGCCAGCGGGCCCTCAGCGTCAGCCTCCTCAACCATCTTGATCCGGGCCATCGGCCGGGTAACGCCCGAGTGGCGGCGACGGTTACGGCGCCGTCTGCAGGCCGTCCCAGGACCAGCGAGGCATCGGCAGGTCCTGCTCGATCCGGGTGCCGGCGGGAGCGACGGCATTGACCTCGCCGGTCGCCCACTCGATGTAGGCACGCATGGCATGCCGGAACTCAGGCTCGTCGGGCAGCTTCGCGTCGTCCATCGCCTGGATGAAGCACGCCGCAAATCGCGTGCCCATGTCCTCTGGCGCCCCCTCGCCGGCGTGGATGGTCAGCATCCCCGAGTGGCCGCCGAGTCCGTGCGAGTAGCGGTTTGGGCCGCCAAGCACCTCGGCCCAGTACGCGGCGAGGTTCTCGGTGTGCCGCGGGCTCACATGGTGCGAGAACGGGTGATTCAGCTCGGGATCCTGGAGGCAACGCTCGTGCGTGGCGGCGGCCAGAGCGAGAAACGCCTCCTCGCCGCCCGCGAACTGGTACAGGGACGGTCGCTTCATAGCCCGGATGTTACTGGCGGCTCATCGCTGCCGGCTTCGGCCGGCCAGACGACCCGAGGGTGTCAACTTTGCCGTCCCAGAAGAGCTCGAGCTCCTCCCACCACCATTTCGAGGCCGGCAGGAGGTACTGCACGAAATCATCAGACCGATCGCTGGTCTGGAAGCCCTCGAGGAAACCATGGATGGCCAGCTCGCGTACGTAGTCATCGCCTTCGAGGAGCATGTCCTCGATCAGCTGGAACCCAGCCGGAAGGTCCTTGCGGCGACCTCTTGCGCTCAAGACGATCATGTGCCTGACGAAGATGTCCGCGAGGACGTAGAGGTGGGGTTGCCTGGAGTGACTCCATTCTTGCGACCAATCGAGACGGTCCTTGTTTACGGCAAACGACCGGCTCGTCTTGAGAATCAAGCCGTCGACGTCCCTTCGCCCGATCATGGTCGAGCCCAATGTTGCCCTAATCGGTGAGATCGAGCGGGGGATAGAACGGACCGCTTGCTGGGTCTTTAAGCGCCTCCTGGAAGTTCGTCCCATAGTCGCGCTCGATGTCGCCGAAGCTCCAGGCCTGCCGCTTGTACGTCCAGTTCTCAGGCCGGAGCGCGTGGGCTCGCTTGAAATAGACCAGCGCGTCTGCCGCCTCACCGCGCTGCGCCAGGTACGTGCCGAGGTGAAAGTTGGCCGCTGCCGTGACGTCGTCGAAATCCAGGTCGGGCAATCGTGAGTCGATCCGCGAGGCGTCCATCACGAACCTGCTGTTCTTGCCTCTGGCGACCCAATCGCGCACTGCGTCGAGGTAATCCGTGTTGATCGTGACTTCGCCTGTCTCACGATTGCGCCGCTGCGCATAAATGGGGTCGGCCGCGCGGACCATGCGGCCGTTCTCGTCGATCCAGAATGCGGCCGGCACGTTGCGTGTGTCGTAGAGCTCCGCGACAAGAAGCTTCTGGTCGATGACGCTCGGATGCTGCTGGTGCGCGGCGGCTATGAACGGTTCGACCGCCGTACTCCCCCTGGCATCGCATGCGACGGTGAGCACCTCGAGGTTCCTGTCCTTCAGCTCCTCTCGCAGCTCCTGCCAGACCGGCAGGTCAAACCGGCAGCTTCACCATGAGGCCCAGAAAAGCAGGAAGACCTTCTTGCCCAGGAGGTCGGAGAGACTGTGCGGCCGGCCGGCGACGTCGAGCAGCGTGAAGTCCGGAGCGTGTCGCGAGGTCAGCCGACTCTTCCACTCCCAACCCGCAGGGCCGAAATACCAGACCGAGTGGTTCTCGTCGTGAACGACCGGCTGCTGGATCAAGTCCGCGAACTCGGTCAGGTTGAACAGGTCGTCATTGATCAACGCCGGTCGGCGGGCGGCGGGCACCGGGACGCAGACCCCGCCCTTGCAAACGCCCTCGGGCTCGAGGTCCCAACCGGTGGCGGCTTCCAGTCCTGAGAGGGTCAGCCAGAGCTGGTCGCCGTCGACTCGCGCGGGCTCGACCTTTGTCTCGCTGTCCTGGTAGAGGACCGTGACTTGGGGCACGTACTCACTAACCCGGTGTCTGGCGGAAATCGTCCATAGGAGGGTTGTGAAGGGGGTGTGGTGGCTGCGTCTGGGTGACCGGGTCAGGCGCCTTGGAGAAGTTGGCTACAGGCTGTGAGGAGGTGTGGTGGGTGCGTCTGGGCGGCCGTTGGTGGAGCTTGGTGAGGTTTGGGTGAACGTTTTGGCATGTTAATTTACTTGACACCGTACGTATGTTTGATACAATATTGGCATGGTCGAGCTGGTCCCTCAGGAGGTCGACGTCGCCTACGAGATGGTCGGCATCCGGCAGGCCATCGACTTGCTCGAGCTCCAGTTCTCCCGCCTCGCCGCCACCTTCGACAAAGGTGCCTACTGGGAGCAGGAGGGCTCCAACAGCCCGATCGACTGGATCCGCTTCAACTGCCACCTCACCTCCAACGCGGCCGGGGCGCGGATCGCGGTCGGCGAGAACCTGGGACGCATGGCGGAGAGTGCGCAGGCCATGCAGGCGGGTGAGATCGGCTTCGCCCACCTGGTCGAGATGGGGCGGACGGCTGATGCGGTGGGTAAGGCCTTTGACGAGACCAAGCTGCTGGAGCTGGCCCGCGAGAACTCGCCCGGCAAGTTCCACTACAAGTGCATGCACTACCGCCACTCGGTCGACGCCAAGGCAGTCGCCGAAGAACAGGCCGAGCTGGCCGAGACGCGCTTCCTCCACCTGAACACGCAGGATGACGGCGGGCTTTTCATCACCGGGCTGCTCGACCCGGTCGGCGGCGCGCTGGTGCGCAACGCGCTGGAGCCCTTGGCGCGCAGCTCGGGCGCTGACGACTATCGCGATGCGCCCAAGCGCTGGGCCGACGCGCTGGTCGAGCTGGCCTCGAGCAAGACCAGGATCCAGATGCAGGTCACGAGCTCGCTCGAGACTCTGCTCGACCTGGTCGGAGCACCGGGCGCGGAGACCGAGTTCTCCCTCCCCATCTCGTCCAAGACAGTCGAGCGCTGGGCCTGCGACTCGAGCCTGAGCCGGATCCTGATGCAGGACTCGGTGGTGATCGACGTCGGCCGGAGCGAGCGGACGATCAAAGGCCCGCGGCGCCGGGCGCTGATCTCGCGAGACAAGCACTGCCAGTGGCCGGGTTGCGAGCGGACGGCGTCAAAGTGCGATGGACATCACGTCGTGCATTGGCTGCACGGCGGCGGCGGAGAGATCGAAAATCAGATCCTGCTCTGCCACCGGCATCACTGGATGGTGCATGAAGGCTGCTGGCAGCTGGTCAAGACTGATGACGGCCGGATCGTGACCATCGCACCGACAGTCACCTTCGGACTGCCGCGCGGGCCGGACTAGACTGCCTCGCGTCCGCGCTCACGAAACCCCAGAAGTGAGCTGCTACTCCGGCGCCGATGAACGACGCGCGAACACGAGCCTGCCACGCGGGCTAGAAGCCCAGTACTTCGTCGACCAGGACGACGGTGATGCGGCCTGGCGTGATTTCCCGCTTGATGATCAGAATCTTGTTCACGCTGCTGCGAACGCCATAAGCGGCCTGGGCACGCGCATCCTCGAGGGGGTAGGAGTACTCGTCGATTCGGCGGAGGCCCTCCTCGAGGTCAGAGACGATCTTCTGTATCCCGACGACGAAGATGACCCGACCCGCGCCGGTGACGTATGGGCCGAGCTGGCTGCCGCTCATCGATGCGATGACAAGCGCGCCGGATTCGGTGAGCGCGTGAACGCTGCCGAGCATCACGTCAGGAGTCGAGGAAAGGCGACGGATCTGGTCGCCCTGGGTGCCGCGGTCCATGGTCGCGGGCTTGGCGCGCACCAGGTCGTAGTGGTCGTGCGCCTGGATCGCCGCCGTGATCCCGGACACGTCGAGCGTCTCCGACGCCCCGTGGTAGACCTTTGCGCCGACCGGGATGAGGCCAAGGACGATCCGCTTAGCTTCCGCGGCATCATCGGCGCGGAACACGCCCATGCCATTCGCCCGAAGCGAGACCGCCGCCCGTGCAACGCTGGCCTCGTCCGCCGGCGTCGCGAAACGCAGATTGGGCTCGAGTTCAAGAATCAAATGACAGCCCCTCCCACCAGATATGCTTGCAAGTGCAAGTACTGTACCGAGGAGAAGTTTATTGCAAGAGCAAGCACTGTCGGAACCTGAGGTCGCCGACCACCTCGAAAGGCTGATCGCCGAGGCCCTGCCGGGCCGGCGGGGACTTGATGCCTGGCAGGCACTCCTGCGCGCGTACGCCTCCTTGATGCGCAGCCTCGGCTCTGACCTGGAGAAAAAGACCGGCCTCTCGCTCGGTGACTTCGACGTCCTTGGTCAGCTGGCACAGGCCGGAGGCGCGCTTCGCATGACCGAGCTCGCGGACCGGACTCTCAGCTCCCGGTCCGCCATGACCCGCCGCGTCGACCGGTTGGTCGAGGAGGGCTTCGTGCGCCGCGCCGACGCCGAAAACGATGCGCGAGCCGTGGTGATCGTGCTGACCGATGCCGGCATGGCCCGTGTGACCGAAACAGTTCCGATCCACCTGCGTGAGGTTGCCAGGCTCTTCATCGCCAGGCTGGACGATGACGAGCTGACCGTCCTTGAGAGCGCCCTGAAGAAGGTCACCCCCGACTGCACCTTCGGCTGAGGGCTAGCTCCGACTCCTGCGACGCATCTCACCGGGCTTCCTGCTAGGTCTCGGGAGCGGCGAAGACCTTGATCGTGTTGCCGTCTGGATCGTGAAAGACAACATTCATCGGTTCATCCCCGACGCTTGCGGTCGGTGGGATCTGCAGTCCTCTCGCCTCCAGGTCCGCGAGATATCGTTCCAGATCACTGACCGCTATCACCACGAGCCCACGACCGGCCCGTTCTCGGTCAGCCACGATGTAGATCAAACCTGTGGTCGTCACCTGCCAGAAAGCCTCGGCTTCTTTGGGGACGACGTTCGGCGGACGGCCGAAAAACTGCTCGTACCAGGTACGAGCCGCAGCGTAGTTGGCGACCGGGATGCCGACGAATACGTGCGTGATCAAGCTGCTGGCCATGCTGGTCCGGAAGGATAGAGGGGCAGTGGTACTGGAGTCGCAAACCTCCGCAGTTTTGGTGAGCACCAACATTTCCCCAAAACAAGGCGCAGGATCCTGCGCGTGGACGGCCAGCACCAGCGGGCTTCCAGGCGTGCAACGAACGCTCTCTGGATGACTCTTTATGGCGCAGGGGCGTCATCGGTGATCTGGTGGGAAGGGACCTTCGGGTGGCTGGGGGCAGTGCTTTGGGCAGTCGCCGGGCTCGGGCTTGGTCTGGCAGGCACCGCGCAGCTGATCAGCATCCGCAATCTCTCCGGAGCTTCGGGACCATCGCGTCGGTTTGACCGGATCCTCGCTCGCAAAATCGGAGCCGTCATCGGAACCTACACGGTCGCCGAGGGATTCTCCGCTCTGACACTTCATGCATTGCAGTACGACGTACTGATCTTCCCTGTCGCGGTCGGAATCGCTGGTGTCCATTTCTGGGTGTTCGCGCGAGTGCTCGGCATCTGGGAGTACTACGTCACCGGCACTCTGGATTGCCTGGTCGTCGCAATCACCCTTGTGGTCACAACTCCGAGCTCGATGGTCGGCTCAATGTCCTCGTGGGTCTACTTTCCACTGGCTGGAGGTGGCGTCGCCTTGCTCGTCACAGCCGGAATGATGTTGTACGAGAGCAGAGCGGTCGTGAGAGGCCTGGGTGCTCCGCCGAACGATGCGACGGCTCCCTGAGCCTAGTTAGGCCCTGTACTTGCTGATGCAATAAATCGTCAGCCAAAGTATTTGTAATTGCAAGCATTATTAGCCGGCTTGAGCCGGGAGGAAACAGACGACCAGCCCCCAGGACATCGAGTTCGGATTGGACTCGTTCGTGCCGCTCAGCCTCGACGAAGCGGGTCACGAGCTTACCGGCGATGTCGTCATCCGCAACACGGTCGATGAGGCGGTGCTCGCGGATGCAGTCGGGATCGACTCGTTCAACATCGCCGAGCACTATCGCCAGGACATGATGGACTCCGCGGCGAGCATCATCCTGGCCGCGATCGCCGGCCGGACCAAGCGCATCCGGCTCGGCACCGCCGTCACTGTCCTGAGCACGCAGGACCCCGTTCGGGTGTACACCCAGTTCGCCACCCTCGATGCGGTGTCGAACGGCCGAGCGCAGCTGATCGCCGGACGCGGCTCTCTGATCGAGTCGTTCCCGCTCTTCGGATACGACCTCAACGACTACGAGGAGATCTTCGAGGAGAAGCTCGACCTTCTCATGCGCCTGCTGCGGGATCAGCCCGTCACGTGGTCGGGCAAGTTCCGCTCGCCGCTCACGAACCAGTACCTAAGCCCTCCCCTCCCGGAGGGACACCTGCCCGTCTGGGTTGGCGTTGGCGGCAGTCCCCAGTCGGTGGTCCGGGCCGCGCGCTACGGCCTGCCGCTGATGCTCGCTGTAATCGGCGGGCCACCGATCAGGTTCTTACCGCTGATCGAGCTCTACAAACGGGCCCTCGTCAAGTACGGAAAGCCGCTGCAGCGCGTCGGTATGCACTCGCATGGCCTGGTGGCCAGGACGGACCAGGAAGCCGCGGAGATTCAATGGCCGCACTGGGCTCACGTCTTCGAGGGAGCCGCGGCCGAGCGCGGATGGGCGCGTCCGACCGTGGAACGGTTCCAGGCCGAGGTCGACGAAGGATCTCTGTACCTCGGGTCTGTGGAAACGGTCGCGACCAAAATTGCGTGGGTCATTCGGCTTCTCGGGCTCAGCCGGTTCGACCTGGCCTACGCGACCGGGCGAGTCCCACACGAACAGAAGATGGCGACCATCGAGCTGTATGGACGAGAGGTGATCCCGCGGGTCAGGGAACTGCTCGCGGAGCCGGCCGGCGCACTGGCATCAGTCAGCCAGAAAACCGCTGCCACGACCACGAAGTCATCTAGTGTCTAGCAACGGGGCGGGCGACCGGTACCTGGGCATCGTCGGAGCGGGCAAGGCCGGCACTGCCATCGCGCGCGCGGCCGTGGCCGGTGGATACGACGTTGCGATCTCGGGGTCGGGATCTGCCGAACGTATACAGCTGATCGTCGAGGTGCTCGCTCCCGGTGCCCGCGCTGTCACTACTGAGGAGGTCGCCAGACACGCCGACCTCATCGTCCTGGCGATACCGCTGCACCGCTTTCAGGACCTTCGACGCGACCTGTTCGCCGGCAAGATCCTCGTCGACGCCATGAATTACTGGGACGAGATAGATGGCGTCGATGGTCCATTTGCGACCGCACCGGCGGGCACAAGCGTGCTCGTACAGAAGTGGTTCTCCTCGGCGAGAGTGGTGAAGAGCCTCAATCACCTGGGCTACTTCAAGTTCGAGAAGAGCAGGCGTCCACGCGGCATGCCAGGCCGCGTTGGCATGGCGGCCGCCGGCAATGACCCCGCCGCGGTTGCTTTGGTGCTTCAACTGATCGATACCCTCGGGTTCGACGCCGTCGATGCCGGGAGCCTCGAGTCCGGGCTGGCCCTTCAGCCGGGTGGGCCGATCTTCGGAGCAGGTCATACCGCCAAGGAATTGTCAAACCTTCTTTCGCGTGCGGCGGTCGTCCCGCTGCCGTCGAGCTCAGGCGCCCGCATTTGAGGAGTGGAAAAAGTAGCGAATGGGGTCCCCTATTGGGACGACTTTAGAACCGCGCTTTTGAAGCACAAATAGTGTGTTCTCGGATCGACTCGACTCGCTCGACGCTTCATCCACCGAAAAATCCAACGCCCCCGCTCCTTGCCTGAAACTAAGAGCGATGCCCGGAGATGGCCCTAATAAAGGATGGCAATCAGCCGACTGGTTTCGGGATCCGGCTTGGGATCGGACGACCCGGGATCAGTTTGAAGAGCGTCTGAACCGAGCTCGCATCGGAAACCGGGCCCAGTACCTGCGCATCAAAGCGTTGGCGTTTAGAGATGCCGGGGAGCTGCACGGCGCCAAAGAGCTGCTGAACCGAGTCGTGAGCGATTATCCGGAATCGATGGATTGTGGGTTGTGCCTTGAGTTGGCCGGCGACGTCGGACGGGAGGAAGGGTCAGCTGAAGTTGCCGAAGCAAACTACCGCGAGGTGATCCGACGATGGCCCGACTTGAATGGGACCACCGGCATGGTTGAGGTCTCACTCGCGGAAGTCCTGACCAAGAGCACCGCTCCCGATCGTCATGAAGAGGCGCTTCGCTTGCTGGATTCAGCCCTTAAGCGCGGAAGGATGATGAATTCGGACCTGTTCCGATGGAACATCGCTCTAGCCAGGGTCGCCAAGCAACTTGGTGACGCTGAGACCGTGTCGCGCGCGGCCAGGGCAGCCCTGTCCCTGACTAAGCTCGGACCTCAATATCCGCGCCACCCCATAGTTGGTCTGGCAAGGCCGGATGCGGCCACTCTCGCGTGGTTAGAGAAGGCTGCCGCTGGATGAGCAGCGGCTGATGGGTCGCCAGATCAACTACTTCGTGCTACCAATCGAGTTCCCTGATCTGGTCGCTACAGTTGGCCGCTCTGAACCCGTAGAGCTCGTCCCTCGAGAACAGAGTTCCAAGACTATGCAGGCATGGACTACCGACGATCCGCCACCGATATCTGCGTGGCTCATTCGACGAAAGGACTTGTCTAGGATGCGGTCTGAAGAGCCCTGGTGGTGGGACGGGCGCAAATCATGGGTCGTTTCAGCCGGCGCCTTCGGGTTGGAAATGGGCGGTTGCTTCTTTGACGGAAAAGCCCTCAGAGAAGCCCGCATTTACTTCAACACCCTGCCACCCGTTGATCCGGAGGTCGACGCGTGGACGCGACGAGTAATGAGCGCAGCGCGAAAATGGCTTTGTCGGCGGATAGCGGACGAGAGTGGCCATCCCCTGAAGATCTACTGCGGACCGCAAACCGCCGCATGGTTTGACGAATCTCATCCGATGCTCCACGCAGGCAAACTGATCCTTCCAAGTGAATCAGCTGCCCCGGGCGGTTGATCACTCTTCCCAGCGAATCGTCGCGTCCATTTCTCCGGTTGATGTGAATGTGCGGGCAGCCCGCAACGCGGTCGCAAGGTCAACACAACGTCGCGCGAGATAGTCTCCTTCCTGACCGCCCGCGGTGATCATCACTTTCTGGGTCTGATCGGCCTCGCTGGTCGCAACCTTGAAGCGCTCGCCGTCGTCTGTCGCCTGAACCACATACAGCCCGTTGCTGCCGCCGCCTCCTATGGACATGAGTGACGGGTGCTTGTAGACGATCGAGACCAGTGTGCGCACGCTCCCATCCAAGGCGTTGATTGCCTCGGCGACGGCTTTCCATGTCGGGTCGGGAACGACGGAGGCTTTGTTGCGCACACCTTCCCACCTATCCGTGACCATCTCAGCTGCCATGAGAGAATTCGCTTACTCGCCCATGTCTAGCTTTGGTGTGCCCGACGCACGCGCTCAAGCCGCTTAAGGCCCTGGTCGATGAGTGCTTTCATCAGAGCCTGGTACGGCACTCCCCGTCGGGCGGCTACATCTTTGGTCCGACTGAGCAAGTCCTTCGGAACCCGCAAAGAGATCTTCGTCGTGGCCTGATCGAGCGACTCGAGCACTTCTCGCTCGAATTCGTCGTCGCTCAATTCGTCGAATGGGTCGTTGAACGGTTTCCTGGTTGCCTTCGTCTTCATTTGCCAATCCTCCGAATGATTCGTTTGGACGCCTCGCGCGCATGGATCGGGTAGCGGCCGTCGCGGTCGTCGATCCAGATCACCACGAGTCAGCGGCCGGCCAAGGTTTGTCCGATCGCCTGTTTCGCCTCGCGGCCGGCAACCTCCGTATCGATTCGAGCGGAATCACGAAGGACCTGTTCGATCTCCTCAATGGAGATGCGCCGTTCGGGATGATCCGTGCCGAGGTGCCTGCGGTTAGCAGCATCCCAGACGATCGGCCGATCGTCCATCCACTCAGTATATGCGAAAAGGATGGACAAATTGGGGTGGCTAGCGGGACTTGAACCCGCGACACCCAGATCCACAATCTGGTGCTCTGCCTACTGAGCTATAGCCACCGCGGCACGGCGAGAACGGCTGCCTGGAGAAGCCACGATTCTACCGCCCGGCCTGTATGTACCAGAATTGAAGCTCATGGCTACTCAGGCCGAGTTCGACCAGACCATCAAATCCGGCGAGCTGATCGAGTCCCCGAATGAGATGACCCCCGAGTACCTCCGGGAGCTCAAGCACACCCTCGTCGTGTCCGGCGACACCGAGCTTATCTCCGCGCCCGCCTACTACCTGGCGGCCAAGCGGGCGCCGAGCATCAACGCCTTCATGACCGGCATCGCGATCATCCAGGACGAGCTGGCGCACGCCCACATCGCGTACCACATCCTCGAAGACCTGGGCGAGGACCAGGAGAAGCTGATCTTCAGCCGCGACCCGAAGAGCTTCCGCTACCCCTACGCCTTCGACGTTCCACTCGAGAGCTGGACCGAGCTCGTCGTCGCCAACGGCTTTTACGACCAGGCCGGGTTCTGCCTCCTGGGCGACATCCACGATAAGTGTTCGTACGGCCCCTGGAAGCGCGGCCTGAACAAGGTGATGCTCGAGGAGAACTTCCATCTCCGCAACGGCCGCACCTGGATGAAGCGCATTAGCGCCTCGGGCGGCGCTGCGAAGGAAGAGCTGCAGCGCGCGGCGGACTGGATGTTCCCGCTCAGCGTCGAGTGGTTCGGTCTTCCAGACAGCAAGAAGATGCATTCCCTGCAGCTCGAGTACCGGCTCAAGGGGTTGACCAACGACCAGCTCCGCCAGTGGTGGCTCTCCACCGTAGTGCCCTACTGCGAGCAGATAGGCGTCAAGGTCCCCGCCCACAAAGAGACACGCGACGGCAAGGACGTGTGGGAGCTCGACTACCCCTTCCCATGCGAGTTCGACGCCGAGGCCAAGCGCTGGGATTTCAAGCAGCCGATCACATGGGATGGAGTGCTCGCCCGCTGGCGTGCACGCGGCCCGCGGAATGCCGAGATGGTCGCGATGTTCCAGGAAGAGTTCCACACTTTCCGGAAGGCGCACAAGAAAGAGTCATGACCGAGCGCCTTTGGGCCGCTCTCGCGGAAGTCCAGGATCCTGAGATGCCGGTGAACCTGGTCGACCTCGGCTTGATATATGCCATCCACGAAACCGATGGAGTGGTCGACGTCGACCTTACGTTTACCGCGATGGGCTGTCCTGCGTCCGACTTCATCCTCGACGACGTGCGCGAGCGCCTGTTTCGCGAACCAGGAGTCAACGAGGTTCGGATCAACGTGGTGTGGGATCCGCCGTGGACCACCGCCCGCATGACCGAGGCTGGGCGCGACGCGCTCGAAGCCTGGGGTCTGGCTGTTTGACGAAATACCAGCGGGTCAGCGGCGACGCGATCGAGTACGAGGTGTTCGCGCGCAAGACACGAGTCGAGCCCCTACATCAGGTCGGCAGCGTCGTCGCGCCGGACGCCGACCTTGCGATGGCCTACGCGCGCGCGACCTACGACGAGGAGCGCTGGTGCGAGATGGCCATCGTGCGCAAGGACGACGTGATCCACCTCTGGCAGCCGGGAGAGACATGAGCCTCTCCGACCTCGTGCTGTCCATCGCGGACAACAAGCAGATGCTCGGCCTCCGCTACGCGGAATGGGCCACGCGCGCCCCCTCGCTCGAGGCCGATATCGCCGCCGCGGCTATGGGACTCGATGACCTTGGCCACAGCCGCGTCCTCTATGGATGTCTGGAGCCCCTCGGCGCTGACCCGCGGAGCTCGCAGCGCGAGTCCGACCCCGCCAGCCTCAGCAACCTGTCCTATTTCGATGAACCCTGGACCGAATGGAGCCAGTTCGTGGCCGCCAACGCGGTCCTGGACACCGCGTTCACCGCGATGATCGAGGCTTGCATCGGCGGCTCGGTCGAGGTCTTGCAGCACCGACTGCGCAAGATGCTGATGGAGGAGCGCTATCACTTCCTTCACGGCCGAAGCTGGCTTCGTTCGGGAATCGATAGAGGCCCTCTCGACCGCGCGTGGCGCGAGGCGATCGAATGGTTTGGTCCTCCGGATGGCGAGACCGCGGCTCTGTATCGCGACGGCAAGCTCAGCATGGGCCCCGCTGAGCTCCGCGCGCGCCTCGAGGAGCAGCTCGAGACGAAAGCGCCTCAGATCGCCGTCGGGTGGACGAGCTGGGACCCGATTCGACGCCGCAGCCACGGCGGCGCTATCGACCAGCACACCTTCGCCATGCTGCGTGGACTAGAGGAGAAGAAGTACGCGCCCCCAAGCGCCGCGAAACAAACAGCCCCACCCGCCTAGGCCAGCTTCGCGGCCCGAGGCGCCGTCCCCCCTGCGTGGGGAGGGGGCGGAGCCGGGCTGCCCTCACTGCAAGGCGGCCGATGCTGAGGTCATCTCGCTGTTCGGCACTCAAGCGATGACGCTTCAATACCGCTGCCGCAAGTGCGGCACGCCCTTCGAAGCGATCAAGTACGGCTAGGTTTCGTCGTCGTCTCTCGCCCCCGCCGACGATCCGCGGCGGCGCAGCACCGCCAGCGGAAGCCCGGCCAGTACCACGACCACGATCAGCACCGCCACGACGATCGGCAGCGTCTGGCCGCCGCCGACAGTCACCAGGCTGGGTGGGGGTGACGCAGAGGAGTACCCGGCCGCGAAGTAGCCGAACGTTTTGGTGGTCGTGTCGACAGTGAACGGCTGCGCCTGCTCGGAGCGCCCGATCGATTTCCACGGCCCACTTGGGTCCGAAGCCTGGAATACGTCCGACGGATCCGGCTCGAGGTTGGAGTAGCGCAGAACCAGGTTGGCCGATTTGACCAGCGGCGCGGTGGCCGCGATCTGGTAGACGTTGGTCACGAAGCGGAGGCCGGTGGGCTGAGGACAGCTTGCGAGCGGGACGATGTCGACGGAGATGGTCGTCTTGCCAGTCGAATCGAAGGCGCCCGGCAGAAAGCCGATCACGACCTGTCCGTCCTCGGTGAACGCGGAGTTCGCATCGCTCACGCCGTTGATCACCTTGATGTCGAGATGACCCGAGCTCGGCTTGACATTGGCGCCGGCTTGCGGCGGCGGGCACGTCCAGCTGTATGGCTGCGGCGGCCCAAAGCCGTCATAGAAACCGGGGGCGACCATCCATGCCGCGAACAGATAGGTGACGGCCGCCGCGAGCAGGATTCCCAGGCGCCTCACAGGGCGAGGTCTGCAATAACGTGGCCGATGATCGGGCCGACGAGGTCCTTGCACGCCCAGCGCCACAACGCGAGGAGAAGGCCGGCCGCGGCGACCGCGCCGAGAAACGCAGGCGGGTGCGAGAGAACGTGGGCCAGCGTCCATAGCAAAGTGCTGCCGCCGACTGCCGCAGGTGCGCCGCCCAAGTCCTCGAGGGCAGCGTAGAGCGCGCCTCGAAACGCAATCTCCTCCCCGATCGATACCGCCACCGCCGCCAGCGCGAGACCCATCGGCAACATGGGCGCCGCTCCGGATCTGGCCGCCCCGGGCAGGATGAGCACGACGCCGAGCGCGACTCCGCCGACCAGGCGCAGCCCCAACCTCGATGTGCCCAGGGCCAGGCGCCCGGCCGGCCACCCCACCGCTGCGACCCCGAGCGCAGCGCCGCCCAGGGCCAGCGCGATCACCGCTGCCCCAGGCGCCTGGATGGCAAGCGCCCGTGTCCACTCGACCACCAGCACGTAGACGGCGATCGCGACGACGCGCGCTGCCGCGTGTGAGCGGAGGACCGATATCACCGCTCGATTATCGAAGAACCCTAAATCTGGGCAGCGGCTCCGGGGCGTGGATTCGGGTCCAGGATCAGCGGCGGACGCGGCGCCTGGTTGAAGTTGAAGTCCGCCATCAGGTCGCCGAGTTGCGGGCTCTTCTCGCGGACGTTTGGTCTCGAGTCAGGCCGGCCGTCAGTCTTGGGATCCAGCCGCGCCCCGCCCAGAAATACGTCCTCGATGAACTTCACGTACGCGTCGTGGCTCAGCGTCTGGTGATCGACGCCGGCGCGGCGCGCGTACGGACTGATCACGAGTCCTGGCACCCGCAGGCCGTACCCGGTGCTGTCGACCACCGGCGGCGCCACATGGTCGTAGAAGCCGCCCCAGTCGTCCCAGCTCACGAAGATCGCGGTCGAGTCCCAAAGCGGGCTTTTCATGATCGTGTTGAGCAGCGTGGTGACATACGCCTGTCCTGCCGAAACGAGACCAGGCGGATGCTCGCTGACCGCGCCGTTCGGAACGATCCAGCTGACCGCGGGCAGCTTGCCGGCCTTCACGTCACCGTAGAAATGGTCGATGGTCTGAACGTTGGAGACCTGGCCGTCCTGGCGGACGTCGGTAAAGCCCGGCAGCGGATTCCAGATGTCTGCTGTGCCCACCGTCTGCTGCTTCGGCGCGCACGTCGCAGCGTTGTCCTCGCAGTCCGGCTGCAAGCCCTCTGCGACGTAGTACTTCCAGCTGACCTTGTGCTTGTAGAGCAAGTAGGGAAGCGAGGTCCACGCAAAGTTTCTGGCCGCCTGGTTGTCGCCGCTGATCTTGCCTGCGCCGGAGAGCGTGTTGCCGGGCGAATCGATGTTGGCGGCGCAGCTCATCGGATCGTTGAGCTTGCTGCACTTCGCCGACCATTCCGAAACCATGTACAGGTGCTGGGGAAAGCTCCACGAAGCGTTCGGCTGGAACATATGGTCCTGGAGGACAAACCTGCTCGCGTATGCCCAATAGTTGGGGATGTCGCGGGGGTCCTTGTAACCCATGACGTCGGACTTGACCGAGTTGGTACAGGTGGGGTCGACCGTCTCGACGCAACCTTGAGCACCCTTCTCCGCCTGACCTACGAAGCCGTCCATCTTTCCGCCGTTGATGTCCGCGCTCGCGTTGGAGCTTCCGTGCGGGCCGCCGCCATTCTTGTCCGTGGCATCGTGATAGGGCCGCACACAGCCGCCGTTGTCAGGATCGGGAATGCAGACGGTGAACTGGCCGTTCTGCCGGGGAAGGCCCTCGGCCCCCGGAAACAATCCGAAGTATTCGTCGAAGCTCCGGTTCTCCTGCATGATCACGACGATGTGCTGGATCTTGCTCACGCCCGTCGACGCGGTGGAGGTTGGTGACGCGTTCGGTGGCGGATTCTGGCTGGAGCACGCGACGCACCCGATCACGGCCAGGGCAAACCAGGTGGTGCGCTTCATCCGGCGAGATTACTGGTAGCGCAACCAGGTTTCAACCGAGTTTTGTCAAGCGCTCAGGCGCGGCGTAGACGTTGAAGCGCTCGCCGCGAAGAAATCCGACGAGCGTCTGGTTGAACTCGCGCGCCAGTGCGACCGCGAGGCTCGAAGGTGCGCCCACGGCGGCAAGCACGGCGATGCCTGCGGTGATCGATTTCTGGACGATCTCGTAGCCGGCGCGACCGCTCACGACCAGGATCGTGTCGCTGGCGGGCAGCCCGCCGTCGATGAGCATCCGTCCCACCACTTTGTCGACGGCGTTGTGCCGGCCGACGTCCTCGCGCAGGCATATCGACTTGCCCTCGGTGGTGAAGAGCCCCGCGGCGTGCAGCCCGCCGGTGCGCTCGAACACGCCCTGGCCCGCGCGCAATTGCTCGACCAAGCCGGGCAACAGCTTCGGATCGACAGCAGGCATGGGCTGCAGCACCGAGAGGTCGCGGCGCAAGTCCTCGATCATCACTGCGCCGCACACACCACAGGCGGAGCTGGCCAGCATCGAGCGCTCCGGCTTGCGGCGCGGCGCGCCCGCCAGGTGAATGTCGACCTGGTTGGACTCGACTATCGAGGCATCGACTTGCAGCGCGGTTTCAGACTCACCGGATTCGGCGCTGATGCGCAGCTGCCTGACGTCTTCCAGCGTGCGGACGATGCCCTCTGCGTACATCAGGCCGAGGGTCAGCTCCACGTCGTGACCGGGCGTGCGCATGACGACGGATAGCTCCTCGCCGTTGAGCATCAGCTGGAGGGGTTCCTCGGTGACGACCGCGTCCGGGGAATCGCTCCATTTGCCAGCATCCCACCGACGGACACGGACCCCGGGCGCGGCGGGCCTGGCCATCAGCCTTCCGCTGCGCGCAGCTCGCGCGCACCTCGAGGCACCGACGTGATGGTCTCGAATCCGCGCCACGACGTAACCCGTTCGGGCTTCAGGTCGATCACGTCAGGAACCTCGGACGGCTCGATGCCGTAGCGCTCGGCGATCGCTTCGCCGTCGGTCGATGGTGCGAACGTGCCTCGAACGCAAGCTCCCACCATCAACGAAGGGCGGAAGCGGTGGTGCCATTCGACCACCAGGGCACCGGGCGAGCCGCTGCGGGGGCGTCCGCTCGTCGGCGCGATGCTCACTCGGCCGTGGTCAACCTCCCAGAACGCGGGCCGGATCAATGGCAAGCCCCCCTCGATCCAGCATGCGTATCCGCGCGACACGCCGGCAAGCCGCCGGCTCACCTCGGCGGGCACCGCGGGAACGCGGGCCGCCTGCGCCGCGGGAAACGGCGCGCCCTCGACCAGGTCGGCGTCGCTCAACTTCAAGCGCAGGACGACGCGGTTGTACGGCATCCACTCGCGTGGCAGCCGGGCGAGGTCAAGCGCGTAGCCGGCGACAAACGGCGCGTTGCGCAGCGCGTAACCCGCCATGCCGAGAAAATAGCCAGGTCCCTCGAGCATCGCTCGCACCTGGCTCGACACGTTGAGCGGATCGAACACCTCGAGAGCGCCGCGAAGGAGCACGGCCTCCGCCCCGCTGTCGACCAGGAAGGCCGCCCTCGGGTCGCGCTTGGCCATGATCGTCTTGGCTGCATAACGCGATGTGGTCATCCAGAGCGATCCGCCCGCGAAGCTGAACACGGCCGGGTTGACCAACGGCAGGCGCCGCGAACGCAGGGCGAGCATGCCGATGGTGGTTTTGCTGAGGATGGCGGTCGCTTCGCGGGTCAGCCGCATGGGCCCAACTTTAGAGGCTTGCTCGGAGATTCTCGGCCGAGCCTCAAGCCTCCAAAGTCTCGCGAATTCGCTCCAGCGCGAGCTCCAACCGGCGGCGGACCATGCCGTCCAGCCGGTGCGCCACCGCCGCGCCGATCACGGATGCCGGCGGCTCATAAGCGATCCGAAGCCCGATCCGCACGCCCTTTGGCACCTCAGTAAAGGTGAATCCGCCTTCCTGCTTGATCAACCCCGACTCGGAGGCCCAACCGATCTCATACGGCCGGCGCCAGCGGTCGAGCCGGAGCGTATTCCGGAGAGGAAAGGCGAGGACGGCCATTTCCACGCTGTAGCGCGCGCCCACGCCCTGTGTCGTGGCGCCGATCGGCGTCCACCGGCTGACGCCCTCGAGGACCTGGCCGACGTGGCGGTAGTCGGCGAAGTAGTCGAAGGCGCGCTCGGGCGTCGTCTTCACGATGACCGACGCCGCGAACTCCAACCGGGCCATGACACTCACGAAGATATGCGTGTGGTCACCTGGAATGCGGGTCGAGTCTCGACCGTCGCCTCGGTCGCGCTTGCTGGGCAGCTCAGCGGAGCCAGGCTGCGGGACACCTATGCAGAGACGATCAGCTCCCTGACCCTGACGCTCATCAGGATGCGCGACAACGCATTGGTGCTGGGGCCGCTGACACTCCTGCGCTTTGGCGCGCCCAGGGTCACGCGAGACGCTGTTGACTGGCCGATCGAAGGCGGGTTGCTGGCAGGCGCAGCGGGTGGTCACTGGCGGCTGAAAGCAGCGAGCGGCCGCGTCGAGGCCGCGCTGACCGGCTACCGGCCGAGGCTGCCGCGGCCGGTTTACGTGCTCACCCACCTCCAGGTCCACCAGCTGTTCACGCGTCTCTACTTGCTGCGGCTGCGCGGCCGCGAGCCCGCGCCCGGCGGCGTGGCTGCCGCGCCCGATCGCTGGCGCGCCGCCGCGGTGGACGTCGCCTTCTGCCTGACCCTCGCCCGCATGACCGGGCGGCGCCGTCTGCGTCGGACGCTGGCGATCACCGCCGCCTACCACGTGGCGTGCTGGAGCATTGGGGGGCGCACGCTCGGCGGCTTAGTGCTGAGGCAGCGCGTCGTCGCAGTCGACGGATCGCGCCTCACGCTTGCGCAATCGCTGCTGAGACTTGTGGTGCTGCCTTTGTCGTGGATCACGCGCACATCCGTGCATGACGACATCGCCTGCACAGAAGTGATCTCAGACCAACAAAAAAAGGGGCGGCGCTTGGCCGCCCCTTAAGGAAAGGTCTATCGCTTGTTCAGGCGCGCGCTCCTGAGGTGGTCCCGCCCTGCATCCACAGAGCCGGCTTGTTGGGGTAGAGCACCAGGATGACCGCCGCGACGAGGATGCCGATGATGAACGCGACGATGTCGAAGGTTCCGATCGCGATCTGGGTGAAGATGTTGTAAACAACCTCGAGGATCGCGTAGACGACGACCGCACGCACCCAGCTGATGTTGGCGACTGGGTCGAAGCCCGCGATCATGATGCCGGCGCCGAACGCGATACCGGCCACAGGGGCGGTTATTGCTCCGGCAAGGCCTTCATCGTTGTGGAAGACACTCACTCCGATAAAGCTCGCCGCCGAACTGACAACCATCAGGATTCCCACGACCCACATGAGAATCTTCAACGCCAGGGGGTTCCACTTAGCCACTAGTTGCCTTCCTCCATTTTCGACCGCGGGTGGATTCGATTCGCTGAGCGGCGGCCGTTCAGGTGCAACTTATAGGCTGATTGCACGCTTTTAGCAACATCTTTTCAGGCAAATACTTGCGCGCCCCTCAGCCACACGACTCGCGGTTTGAGTCCGTAGGCCCAGGCAAACGCCCCCTCGTGCTCCGCCTCCCAGAGCACGAGATCAGCCAGTTTATGAGGCGCCACGACCCCCCGATCGGAGCGTGAGAGCGAATACGCCCCGCCCAGGGTCGCGGCCGTCAAAGCCCTCTCCACCGACATCTTGAATACGGCCACCGCCAGCGCCACGACGACGCTCATGCTCGTGATTCCGCTCGTACCCGGGTTGTGGTCGGTGCCAAGCGCTATCACCGCACCGGCGTCGATGAGGTCCTTGACCGGCGGCAGCTTGCCGATGGAAAGCGCGGTGCCGGGAGCAAGGGTCGCCACGACGCCTGCGCGCGCCAGGGCGACCGCGTCGCTGCGGTTGGCGCGCAGCAGGTGGTCCGCCGAGACAGCGTGCAGCTCGGCAGCCAGTCGCGCGCCGCCGGTCCGGGCGAGCTCATCGGCGTGGATGCGCGGGATCAGCTTCGCCGCGAGCCCCGCCTTCAGGATGCTGCGCGACTGAGGCACGCTGAAGTAACCGCGGTCGCAAAACACGTCGCAGAACCGGGCGCCCGCCACGTACGCCTCTCCGCACCACTCACCGACCTGCTTCGCGTATGCGCCCATGCGAGCCCAGCGGTCGGGTGGCAAGGCGTGCGCGGCGAGGAACGTGACCTCGATGCGCGGCAGGTCGACGCGTCCGCCCAGGCGCGCGAGCAACCGCACGGCCTCCAGCTCGCCGTCGTGCTGCAGGTGGTAGCCCGTCTTGGCTTCGACCGTCGTCGCTCCGCCGTCGAGCCACGACCACAACCTGCGCGCGGTGTCTTGCTCCAGGTCTGCGATGGGCTCCTCGCGAGTCGCCTTGACCGTCGCCCGAATCCCTCCTCCCGTCTTCGCGACGTCGGAGTAGGACGCGCCCGCGGAGCGCATCGCGACCTCGGCCATGCGGTCGCCCGCGTAGACAGGATGGGTGTGAGCGTCGACGAGGCCCGCAGTCACGAGCCCGCCCATGCAGTCGTGCTCTTCCACGACAGACTCCATGAGGTCGCGCGGCTCATCGCCGTGCTTGCCGCACCACGCGATTTCTTCGCCGTCGCAGATGACCGCAGCATCGGCGATCACCCCGGCGGGGGTCCCCGTGAACAGGCGGCCGATGTTGCGCAGCCGTCTCAACCCTGCACCACGGTTTCACCGCCGACGACGACGTTCATGACGTTGTGAGCGGAGAACCCATAGATGAGATACGCGGGAGTCAGCTCACGCCACTGCGCGCCCGCCTGCTCGAGCGTGATGAAATCCGCGAGCATCCCGACGCGCAGCTCGCCGGCGTTCCAACCCAGTGCCCGCATGCCGTTGACGGTGGCCGCGCTCAGGAGCTCTTCTGGTTCGTGAAGGACCCGGCGCCCCGTGGCGCGGCGCTGGTCCAGCTCGAGACCGCGCGCCTCCTCGAGCATGTCGATCATCGCGTTGGAGTCGCTGCCGACGGCCAGCGGACAACCAGCATCCGCGAGCGCGGTGAGCGGTCCTACCCTGTCACCCAGGTCGCGCTCGGTGGTCGGGCAAGCGCAGATCGAGACCTGGTTGTCGCCCAACAGCGAGATGTCGCGCCCAGCGAGGTGGATGGCGTGCACCGCGGTCAGGTCCGCGCCGAGGATCCCCTCGCGCGCCAACAGCTCCACAGGCGTACAGCCTTCGACCCTCAGGCACTCTTCGACCTCGGCCGCCTGCTCCGCGAGATGGATGTGCAGCGGTGCTTTGTGGTCTCGCGCCCAGGTGGCAACGATCCGCATCGATTCCGGATCGACCGCGCGCACGCTGTGGATGGCGGCGCCGATGCGAACTCCGTCGGCTTCCTTCAGCTCGCCAACACGCCGCGCCCAGCTGTCTGCATCGCCATCCGAGAACGCCTGCTGCTCGGGCTCGAGGGGCCTCCCGTCCAGGCCGCCGCGCAAATAGCACGCGTCGATCAGCGTGATCCGGATGCCTTCCTCGCGAGCCGCGTCGATCAGCGCGATGCCGAGCTCGTTGCCGTGTTCGTGCAGGTAATGGAACTCGCCGACCGCGGTGATGCCGGCCTCCAGCATCTCGCGAAAAACGTGGCGTGCGTGATTGAAGTAGTCGGCGGGTTCCCACTCGGTAAAGGCGTACATCCTTGCTCGCCATTCCCAGAAGTCGCCGCCGGCCGACTCGACCTCTCCGCGCAGCAGGCGCTGGAACGCGTGGCTGTGGGCGCTGGCGAGTCCGGGGATCGTCCAACCGCGCAATGCCACCGCGTCGTGCGGTGCGTGGACCCCTTCGGTGAGGGCCTTGATCCGGCCGCCTTCGACCTCGATGAGCACGTTTGCCGCGCGATGGCCGAGCCACGCCTGCTCGGCGTGCCAGCGGCCGGATCCGTTCAATCTCGCATGGGAATGCGAACGCCGCGCTCGTTGGCCACCTCGATCGCACGCTCGTAGCCCGCGTCCGCGTGTCGCATCACGCCGCTGCCGGGGTCGTTCGTCAGGACCCGCTCCAGCTTTTTCGCGGCCGCATCGCTACCGTCGGCGACCACGACCATCCCCGCGTGAATGGAGCGGCCGATGCCGACTCCTCCGCCATGATGGATGCTGACCCACGACGCGCCGCTCGAAGTGTTGAGGAGCGCGTTGAGGATCGGCCAGTCGGCGATGGCGTCCGAGCCGTCGAGCATCGACTCGGTCTCGCGATACGGCGAAGCCACCGATCCAGAGTCGAGGTGATCGCGGCCGATCACGATCGGCGCCTTCACGGCACCGGTGCGGACGAGCTCGTTGAACAGGTGGCCGGCCCGAGCCCGCTCGCCGTAGCCGAGCCAGCAGATGCGCGCTGGCAGTCCCTGGAAGCTGACGCGCGCCTGTGCGGCTTTGATCCAGCGCACGAGCGCCGGGTCACCCGCGAACTCCTCGATGATGGCGCGGTCGGTCGCGGCGATGTCCGCGGGATCGCCCGACAGCGCCACCCAACGAAACGGACCTTTGCCCTCGCAGAAGAGGGGCCTGATATATGCCGGGACGAACCCCGGAAAGTCGAACGCCCGCGTGCTTCCGCCAAGCCGAGCCTCAGCCCGGAGGCTGTTCCCGTAGTCAAAGACCTCAACGCCGCGATCCAGGAAGGCGACCATCGCGTCGACATGACGTGCCATGCTTTCGCGCGCGCGTCTCACATACGTGTCGGGTTCGTCCAGGCGCAGCTCGGCCGCGTTTTCTGGCGAAAGGCCTGCGGGGACGTAGCTCAGCGGGTCATGGGCCGGCGTCTGGTCGGTGACCACGTCGACCTCGAACTCTCGCGCGGCGAGGTCCGGAAACACCTCGGAGGCATTGCCCATCACACCGATGGACAGCGCCCGCTTCGAACGCTTCGCGTCCAGGGCGAGCAGGAGCGCGTGGTCCAGGTTGTCGGCGCGGACATCCAGGTAGCGATGGTCCAGCCGCCGCTCGATGCGCTCGTCGTCGACCTCGACGCAGATCGCGACACCGCCGTTCAGCGTGACCGCCAGCGGCTGCGCGCCGCCCATTCCGCCGAGACCCGCCGTCAGCGTGATCGTCCCCGCGAGCGACCCGCCGAATCGCTTACGCGCGATCGCGGCAAAGGTCTCGTACGTGCCCTGCAGAATCCCCTGCGTCCCGATGTAGATCCATGAGCCGGCCGTCATCTGGCCATACATGGTCAGACCAAGGGCCTCGAGCCGTCGGAACTCCTCCCACGTCGCCCACTCGGGCACGAGCATCGCATTCGAGATGAGCACGCGCGGCGCCCACTCATGCGTGTCGAAAACACCGACAGGCTTGCCTGACTGGACGAGCAGCGTCTGGTCGCCTTTCAGCTGGCGCAGCTCCCGGACGATGGCGTCGTACGCTTCCCAGGACCTAGCCGCGCGGCCGGTGCCGCCGTACACGACGAGGTCCTCAGGGCGCTCCGCAACCTCGGGATCGAGATTGTTCATGAGCATCCGCATCGCCGCCTCCTGGGGCCAGCCGAGGCAGCTGATGTCGGGCCCCCTGGGGGCTCGGACGTTCCTGGTCACCGGAGGGTTCCGACAACAGACTCCGCCGCCTGGACGATCGCCCCATTCCGGATGAGAGCCTCGGCCGCGGCCAATTCCGGCGCGACGACACGATCCGGTCCGACACCGGCGACCTGCTGGCGGAGCGCAAGACGCACAGCCTTGGTCGCAGGCGATGGTTCGAGCGGCAGGCGGAGCTCCTGCGCGCGCGCCGCGGCGCAAAGCTCGACCGCGAGGATGTGGGCGACGTTGTCGAGCACCGTACGGAGCTTGAGAGTCGCGCCCCACCCCATCGAAACGTGGTCCTCCTGCATGCCCGAGGTCGGGACCGAGTCGACGCTCGCCGGTCCCGCAAGGCGGCGGTTCTCGGCGACCAGGGCGGCTGCCGTGTACTGGGCGACCATCAGGCCGGAGTTCACGCCAGGTTCGTCGGCAAGAAACGGCGGGAGGCCTTGCGAGCGGTGCGGATCCAGCAGCCGGTCGACGCGCCGCTCGGCGATCGACCCGATCTCGGCCGCCGCGATGGCGAGGAAGTCAGCGGCGAACGCCAGCGGTTCGCCGTGAAAGTTGCCATTGGACTCCACGTCGCCGTTCCCCATCACGATCGGGTTGTCGATCGTCGATCCAAGCTCGACCGTCGCCGTTCGGCGAACAAAGTCGAGCGTGTCGCGCGCGGCGCCGGCAACCTGTGGACTGCATCGAACCGAGTACGAATCCTGCACAGCGTGCTGGGAGTGACGGTGCGACCCCACGATCTGGGAGCCGCTCATCAGCTGCGCCAGATTGTGCGCACTCGCGATCTGACCGGCGTGTGGCCGCACCTCCTGGAGCTGCGCCTGAAAAGTACGGTCGGTGCCGAGCAGCGCCTCGGCGGACATAGCGGCGGTGACGTCCGCGGTCTTGAACAGCAGCTCTGCGTCGGTGCAGGCCAGCAGGAGCATGCCGAGCATTCCGTCCGTGCCGTTGATCAACGAAAGGCCTTCCTTGGTCTCGAGCTTGACCGGCTTGAGCTTCGCGGCCTTGAGCGCAGGCGCCGCGGGCTTCGTGGCGCCTCGCCCGTCGAGGACCTCGCCTTCACCGACCAGGGCAAGGCCGATATGCGCGAGCGGGGCGAGGTCGCCGCTGCAGCCTACCGATCCATAGCGCGGGACGACGGGCGTGATTCCCTCGTTGAGCATCGCTATCAGCGCGTCGGCGAGCAAGGGCCGGACGCCGGACATCCCCATGGCCAATGTTCGAGCGCGCAGAAGCATCGTTGCCCGCACGACCTCCTCGTCCATAGGAGGTCCGACGCCCGCCGCGTGTGAGCGAATGAGGGCGAGCTGCAGCTCGGGCTGGCGCAGCGGGGCGATTCGAGTTCCTGCAAGAGCGCCGAATCCTGTCGACACGCCATAGACCGGCTCGCGAGAGGTTGCAGCGCGCTGGACCTGGGCCCGGCTTTTCTCCATCTTCGTGCGCGCCGTGGCGGCCAGGGCAACCTTCTCCCCGTGACGGGCCACGGCCACGACCTGGTCCTCGGTCAGCCCCGCGCCGCGCAGCGTCACGGTCACGCCAAAAGGCTAATGGCTCGACCTGTGTCTCCGGGATTCCGCCATTCGGGCACACACGGTCGTACCCCGGGGCTGTGATCGGACCAGCTGGGCCCGCATGGTCCTGGCAAACATGCATCCCGGCGGCCTTTTGCAGATTTACCGCGGCGGCCATCCCCTCGGCGGAGTGCGTCGATCACGGAGCCGGGATGTAGCGCGCCTCGGCGACGGTAGCGTCGTCGACGCCCAGGATCCAGGTCGACCCCTTCTCGAATCCACCCTCGCCTGGCTTGATCACATGCCGGCCGACGAGGTCTTCGACGAGGTCCCACACGATGTCGCCGTGCGTGCTGAGAACCGCATGGTCGAGGTTTCGATCCCCGAAGAGCTCGTGGAGTCCGGTAAGCCCATTTCCCTCCGCCAGCGAGTCCGCTGTCTCGACCGAGAGACGGTGTGCGCGCGCCAGCGGTTCCACGGTCTGCACGCATCGCACATACGGGCAGGAAAAGATTGCCGAAATCGAGAACGGCTTGAAGATCTTGACCAGGTCCTCGGCTTGTTTCAGACCCTTCTTGCTCAGCGGCCGTTGGCGGTCGTCGCCCTTCCAGTGGCCGCGGCTGCCGGCTTTCGCGTGGCGGACTACGTAGAAGGTTCGCACGTCAACGCAAGCGCAGCTGTGTCGAGGCTTTTGCACAAGACGCGCGCAATCCACGGCGCCGCGCGGCTGCCACTTATCACGGCATCCAATCCCGCAGCCGCTTCCGGTCGAGCGCGTCCCAGGCTTTGCGCCACTTCGACCGCGCATCGTTCGCGGCGATTCGCTCCAGCGCTATGAGCTCGCCCGCGACGAATGCGCGCCGGCCGGTTACCTTCGCGTCGCGCAGCCACGCCTGCGCGGTGACACTGTCCTGGTGCTCGCCCAGGACTGTCTGCAGCTTGGCCGCCGCTTTGGCAAAAGCGGTCGCCCCCGGCCCGGCGACTGGCGCCACCGCTTCGGCCGCGTACCTCGCCCGCTTGGCCAGGATGCGGATGCGATGCAGCTCGGGGTCGGTCGGTGTCTCGGGCAGCTGGCGCACAGCCGAGCGCAGGCGGCGCCACGGAGTGGTGGCCAGCGCAGGGAGCACCGCCCTGGCCGGCTGATCCGCGTCCGGCAGCGTGGCGGGAGCGTGCGCGGCCGCCACAAGCGTCTCGACGAGATCGATGTAGCGCTGAGAGTCGAGATCGGCGATGAGCTTCTTGCGCAGCCCGTCGATCTCCGCTTCGAGCAGTTGGAGCAGGGACGCCGCGGACTTCTGGTCGCTCGCCGGTAGCGAGCCCGCGCGTCCGCGCAGCCGCTCCAGGAGCACCTCACGGTCCCGCACGGCACCCAGGCCCATCGCGAGCCAGCCCAGCTCGGACCGAAGAGGCTCGGTCCACTCCGGGTCGAGCAGCGGACCGAAGGTCCGCAGGTTCGAGCGCATCTTGCGGGTCGCCACGCGAGCCTGGTGGACCGCTTCTGGGTCGCGGCCGGTCCTGACCAGCGGATCGTTGTGCAGCAAAGCAGCGACCGACTCGGCGAGCACGTTCTGGACGACGTCCTTGGCCGGCGCGTCGGGCAGCAGCGGAGCCGGCGTGACCTCGGGCGGCTCGATGGCTCGCGGGCCGAGGGCGCGAATGTGCTTCGGCGTTGGGTCGGGCGCTCCGGCTCCCGCGCTGCGCAACCGGGTCACAAGGGGCGTGATGATCCCGTCCACACCGTCCTCTCCAGGAACCTCGACCTCTATCTCGCGGAACCGCGCTGCGACGCGCCGCCCATCGCGGACGGATACCTCGTCATCCACCACCTCGGCGACGCGTGTCCCGCTCGCGTCGACCAGGCGCACGCGGCGGCGGACCGTGGACAGCCGCGCCACGGGCACGAGCTCGGCCTTGCGGACGTAAGCTCGCACGACCTCGAGCGCCGCCTCGGGCGGCTTCTTCGCGCCGCCCTGGAACGTCAGCTCATCACGCTCCAGGACGGCGGTCTGATTGCCTGGCTTCGACGGCGGCTCAGCGAGCTTGAGCGTCCAGCCTTCGCCGGCGCGGTGCCGCAACGACACGCCCCACCGCGCAAGACGGAGGTCGGGGGTGTCGTAATAGACGGTTTCCATGCGGACCGTCTCGGAGGGTCCGACCGCCACGCCGTCGATCACGCCGGCGAGGTCGGGGAGGTGGAACGCGGGGCCTGCCCCAAGCTTCACCTCGCGCTCAAGCATGCGTTAGGCCACCGACCCCATTTCCATGCGCGCTCTCGAGCGCAAGCTCCTTGAATCGGTTGTGCGAGTTGAGGCCACGGACGATGGGCACCCGGTGCCACGAGCCGTCTGGGCCGAGCTCCCACGCGAGGACATCGTCGGCGAGCGAAACATCGAGGATCTGCTGCAGGCGAAGACGCAGCCTCGAGTCGGTCACGGGAACCACAGCCTCGACCCGACGGTCGAGGTTGCGCGGCATGAGGTCGGACGAGCCGAGGTAGTACTCGGGCCTGCCGCCGTTGCCGAACGCAAACACACGCGAGTGCTCGAGAAACTGGCCGACGATCGAGCGGACGCGAATCCGTTCCGAGAGGCCCGGCACACCAGGACGCAGCGAGCACATGCTGCGGACCAAAAGATCGATCTGCGCGCCTGATTGAGAGGCTGCGTAGAGTGCATCGATGATCTCCTGGTCGATCAGGTTGTTGACCTTGATGATGATTCGCCCGCCCACGACCGCCTCGCGCTCGATGAGCTGCGTGATTCCGAGGCGCAGGTTTGTCGGCGCGACGAGGAGCTTGCGGTAGCGGCTCTGCCGGCTGTAGCCGGTGAGCAGGTTGAAAAGCTCGGTCACGTCGGCGCCAAGGTCGGAGTCCGACGAAAGAAGGCTCACGTCCTCGTAGATGCGAGCGGTGTTGGGGTTGTAGTTGCCTGTGCCGACGTGGAGGTAGTGTTGGATGTGCCCGCCTTCCCGGCGCACGACGAGAGTCACCTTGGCGTGCGTCTTCAGGCCGAGGAGACCGTAGACGACGTGCACGTTCGCTTCCTCGAGCGCCCGGGCCCAGCCGATGTTCGCCTGCTCGTCGCCGCGGGCTTTGATCTCGACCAAAGCAACCACCTGCTTGCCGCGCTCGGCGGCGCGGATCAGCGCGCGCACGATCGGGCTCGCGGGCCCCGAGGTGCGGTACAGGGTCTGCTTGATGGCGAGCACTTCGGGATCGCTTGACGCGTGGTCGATGAACGCTTCGACGGATGTGGCGAACGAGTCGTATGGGTGATGGGCCAGGACGTCGCCGGCTCGCAACACCGCGAACAGGTCGGGCACCTCGGCCGCAATGCCTCGAAGGCGCGGCTGCGTGGTAGGCGTCCACGTCTCTCCTTTCAAGTCCGGTCGGTCGAGCGACGTGAGCGTCACGAGACTTCCCATGTCGAGCAGGCCGTCGATCTGATAAACGTCCGCCGGCTGAAGCTCGAGCTCACGCGTCAGCAGCTCCAGCACCTCGGGTGACATTCCGGGATCGACCTCGAGCCTGACCACGCGCGCGTGGCGCCGCCGACGGCGCAGCTCAGTCTGGATGGCGGCCAGCAGGTCTTCTGCATCGCTGTCCACATCATCCAGGTCGCCGTCGCGCGTGACGCGGAATGGATGGCGGGCGACGATCTCCATGCCCGGGAAAAGCGACGGTAGGTGAAGCGCGATCACGTCCTCGAGCGGCATGTATCGCTCGCCCTCGATGAGCGGGATGAACCGCGGCAGCACAGGTGGCACCTTGACGCGCGCGAAGCGCTGCTGCTTGCGCTGCGGATCGCGAACCATCACAGCGAGGTTCAGCGACAGGTGCGAGATGTAGGGAAACGGATGCCCGGGGTCGACCGCGAGTGGTGTGAGCACAGGGAAGATCTGCTCACGGAACACCGTGTGCAGCTGCCCAAGCTCCCTCTTGCTTACGTCCTCTGAGCGGACGATCGCGATTCCCGCTTCCGCCAGCGCGGGCACCAGGTCTCGGTTGTAGATCGAAACCTGGCGATCGACCAAACCCTCAACCCGGGCGCGAATCGCCTTCAGCTGCTCGAGCGGCGACATGCCGTCTGGCGACGCGACCGCCACCGCGGCCAGAACCTGTTCCTTCAGGCCTGCGACACGGACCTGGAAAAAGTCGTCGAGGTTCTGGCTGAAGATGGCAAGAAAACGAACCCGCTCCAAAAGGCGCAGCTTCGGATCCTCCGCCATGGCCAATACCCGTTCGTCGAAATCGAGCCGCGAGAGCTCGCGGTTGATGTACCTGGGGCTGGCTGGCGAGAAGACAGGCGCCGATTCCGGTTCGGGGTGGGCTCCGACCGCCACGGAACGAACTTTAGCGGCTGCCGACGACGCCTTGGTTAGGCAATGGTTAAGGCTTTCCGGGGCGAGCGCCGCATCGGTCTCGAGTACTCCCTGAGGCTTAACCTGCAGCCCTTGCCGGCCTTAACCTGCCCCGAATAGCCTGGCAACCGAGGCCCTAGATGGAGTCCGGAACCTGGCTTACGCGGGTGGTCGAGATCCTGCAGCCGATCAGTGTGCGGGCAGACCGGCTTGCCGCCACCGAGACCTTCAGGGGACTGCCCCGACAGGACCTGGAGCTTGCCGCGGCTGAGCTCAAAGAGACCCTGGTCGAACGCGGCACCCGCCTGACGGTCCAGGGCAAGCTCGGGGGAAGGTTCTGGCTGATCCTGGAGGGCCAGGCCCTCGTCTCAGCCGACGCCCGACCGCTGCGCGTGGCGGCAGCCGGCGACCTCGTCGGTCTGGCAGCGATGCTTTACCGGGCCGGGTCGCCCGAGACCACGATCGCCCTCTCCCCGATCCGGGCCTTTGAGGCCGACCAGGAGCAGTTCAACAGGCTCATGGCGCACAGACCCATCCGAACGAGGCTTGTCGCCGCGGCGGGGGTGCCCACGCGAGCCGGTTCAGCCAGGCGGCGGAGTTCGGCGGCAGGCTGAGCCCCGGGTGGGAGGCCGGCGCGTCGGTACCCCCACCCCAGCCTGCGAGCTCAGGCTCCCAGCGCGGCCACCACGTTGGAAAAGACGTTCTGGATCTGGTTGCCCATGGTCAAAAGAATCACGATGACTACGATCGAGACGAGAACCAGGATCAAGGCATATTCCACCATGCCCTGGCCGCTTTGGCCACGGCCGAACTTGCTTCGCACGGTACCTACCTCCTTTCTTCCTAAGAAGAGCGTTCCGAACAGTAACTCGTCTAACGCGCCAATTCAGCTTTCATTAAGGTTTTCGACTCAATTGTTTGTAATACCTCTAATAAGCCCGACTAATATGTCGCGGTGCGCCGGCCAGGGTTCACGCTGGAGCAGCTCCGCTCGTTCGTGGCGGTCGCAGAGCACGAGCACATCTCCAGAGCAGCCGCCTCACTATTCCTCACGCAGGCGGCGGTGACGCAGCAGGTCCGGCACTTCGAAAAGGCGGTCGGGCTGCAGCTCCTGGAGCGGGACGGGCGCCGGGTGCGCCTCACGCCCGGCGGACGCTCCCTCGCCGAGACGTGCCGCGCCGCGCTGCGTGGCGTGGAGGTCGTCCATGACGTCGCCCAGGCCATGCGCCACCTCGAAGCGGGATCCCTCCACCTCGGAGCGAGCCCGACCTGCGCTGCGTACTACCTCCCGCCTCACCTGGCGGAGTTCAGCCGGCGCCACCCGGGAATCAAGCTCAGCGTTGTCGTCGAACCTTCGGCCGAACTCAACCGCCTGGTCAGGCTGGGAACTCTCGACTGCGCCCTGATCGAAGGCTCCCCGGACCCCGAGCTTATGGCGGTCGAGATGGCCCGCGACGAGCTTGTGCTCGTGGTGCACCGCGACCACCCCCTGGCGCACCTGAAAAGAGTCACTACGGACGACTTCGTCCGCCACCTATACCTGGGCCGAGGTCCGCAATGGTCCGCCGAGCGGTACGCGAGGGACATGCTCGGCGACGCCTACGAAAAGGTGGAGAGCATGAATCTCGGCCATCCCGAGTACGTGCGGGCCGCGGCTGCCGCGGGACTCGGGTTCGCCGCGCTGTCCAAGCGCTCCGTCGCATCAGACCTCGCCAGCGGCCTTCTCAAGCGGCTTCCCGTCACGCCCATCCGGCGACCGATCACCGTCGTTCGCCGAAACGCACGCGGGGGACCGGCGCAGGAGGCATTCTGGGAGCTGCTGACCGGCGGCGAGATCTCGGCATCCGGCAAAATCTCGGCGGATGGGCAACGCCGCTCCTGACACGATCATCGAAACGCACGGCCTGCGCCGCGTTTTCCAGACTCGCAAGCGCCAGGTCGAGGCGGTCGTCGGCGTCGACCTGAGCGTGCGCCGCGGCGAGATCTTCGGCTTTCTCGGTCCGAACGGCGCCGGCAAGACAACGACTCTGCGCATGCTGGCCACCCTGCTGCCGCCGAGTGGAGGCACCGCCCGGGTCGCTGGGTGCGACCTCGCGACCGAGCCCGCCAGGATTCGGGAGCGCATCGGCTATGTGGGCCAGGCCGGCGGGGCCGACCGCGAGGTCGTCGGACGCACCGAGCTCGTCTTTCAGGGCCGCCTCTACGGATTGACGGTCGCGGCCGCTAAGAAGCGAGCCGCGGAGCTGATCGAGATGCTCGAGCTCGAAGGTGCGGCCGACCGCAAGGTCGGCACATATTCAGGCGGCCAGAAGCGCCGCCTGGACATCGGGCTCGGACTGGTCCACAACCCGCAATTGCTCTTCCTCGACGAGCCGACCACCGGCCTTGACCCGCAGAGCCGCGCCCGAGTATGGGACGAGGTGCGGCGGATGCATGACCGAGGCACGACCGTCTTCCTGACGACGCACTACCTCGACGAGGCGGACGCGCTTTGCGACAGGGTCGCGATCATCGATTACGGAAAGATCGTCGCCGAGGGAACTCCGGAGGACCTGAAGCGAGCTGTGGCCGGCGACGTCGTCACGCTGACTGTGGTCGGCGATCAGCTTCCGGCGCTCGATCTGCTCAAGGACCGGCCGTTCGTGCGTGAGGCGAAGTTGGAGAACGGCGTCGTCCTTCTATATGTAGACCGCGGCGAAGTCGCCATGCCGGCCATCCTGCGGCTGCTCGACGGCGCGGGCCTTCAGCTGCAGACGGTCGAGTTGCACCGGCCGAGCCTCGACGATGTTTTTCTGCGCCAGACCGGCCGCACCTTGCGGGAGGCGGCGGCATGAGGCTGCTTCGAGACACATGGCTCGTCTTCGGCCGCTACATGAGCCTGCTGCTGCACAACCCGGTGTGGATCGCGCTCGGGGTGCTGCAGCCGCTTCTTTATCTGATCTTGTTCGCCCCGCTCCTCAAGCCCATCTCCCAGATGCAGGGTTTCGGGCCAGGGGGTGCCTACAACGTGTTCGTGCCCGGGCTGCTTGTTCAGCTCGGCATGTTCGGGGCCGCGGGTGTCGGGTTCAGCCTGATCGCCGAGCTGCGGATGGGCGTGATCGAACGCCTGCGCGTGACGCCCGTGAGCCGCGTCGCTTTGTTGCTTGGACGCGCGCTGCGTGATGTGATCTCGATCGTCGTGCAGTCGCTGATCCTGATCCTTCTTGCGCTGCCGTTTGGGCTGAGCATCCATCCCGTCGGCGTGATCGTGGTCCTTTTGCTTATCGGTCTCATCGGGCTCTTGACAGCTTCGACCGCTTACGCGGTTGCGTTGTGGGCGCGCGACGAGAACACGTACGCGCCGCTGATTTTCACCTCGACACTGCCCATCCTTCTGCTGTCTGGCGTTCTCTTGCCACTCGGATTCGCGCCTCAGTGGCTCCGCAACATCGCGGCGATCAATCCGCTGTCCTACGCAGTGGATGCCGCGCGTCACATCTTCAACGACAACCTGGGCGATCCAAGTGTGGCGAAGGGCGTGGTGATCATGGTCGTGCTCTCAGTTGTGGCCGTGGTGATCGGGGCGCGTCAGTTCGGCCGCGCTGTGTCGTAGCCCGGCACTGCAGGCCGGGGGGTTGAACATTGCACCCCGGACGGCGTATAGCTGGTGCGATGAAAAGACAGGCGCCAAGCGCGAGTCGCAGGCAGGCCAAGGTGCTGCCCGAGCTGCCTGAGGGCAGGCCCCGTCCCGAGGAAGCGAACCCGGGCGGCATCGAGGGCGCTGACCCAGGATGGGCGGGCGGGCAGTCGGGGCTCATACTCGGACCGGAGCTGGAAGGAGACACGACGTACTCGACCAGCCAGGTCGACAGCGCCGGCCGCGTTGACGTGGTCCGCACCATTCACTGCGAGAAATGCGGCGAGGGGTTCCAGAGCCTGGTGCTCCTGAACGTGCACCGGAAGAGGGAGCACGGCCCGCAGACCCAATCCAAGTCGCCCTGATCTCCCATCGCCGGGCTCTGGTTCGTCACAGTTGATGACGAGCGTCTGCGGCGATTCGACCTGTCGATCCTGGAAGGCTGATCAGACGCGGTTGGTCTGCTCCCACTCGGCCTGACAGCGGACGCATCGGGTCGCCGTCGGCAGCGCCTCGAGCCGCTCGGCGCCGATTGGCTTCCCGCAGTCTTCGCAGACTCCGTAGTGGCCGTGCGCCCGAACGTCCGCGGCGTGGGACGCCTGCTCGCGATCGCGCTCGAGGATCGCGTTGATCTGCTCGGACGTGGCTTTTTCCTCGAGCGCCTGCGTTTCGTCGGAGTTCCTGAACCCTCGGCTCATACCTCCAGCTTAGGCGCCGTGGATGAGCGCGGTGGCTTGCGGGGTCTGGCACGCGGCTCGGAGGCATGGCGGCTCAGAATCAAGGCGACATCAACGGGTCGATCCGGGAGCAAGGAGCGCCAGCTCCTCGATCATGCGAATGGCCGAGGCTGGCGTGTTAGCGGGGGAGTACACACTCCCCTCCACTTTCACTATGTAGCACGCAGGGGGGCTTGCGGCAAGCCCCGGGTGGTGCCGCAGAATCACCGGCCGAGGCCAGAACCTGTGGAAATTACAGTCGTCAAATGCGGGTGTGTTGACGGGGGCACGACGGCCCCGGATGTATCGCGATGATCGAGCGCTACGTGCTGGGTCTCGAAGAGGTCGACAGGTCGCAGGTCGCGCTCGTTGGCGGCAAGGGCGCGCACCTGGGGGAGCTTTCGCGGATAAAAGGCGTTCGCGTGCCGGATGGATTTTGCGTGACGACCGACGCCTTCCGGCGGATCATGGCTGACGCGTCGATCGATGATCGGCTCGATCGGCTTCCGCGCTTGAACCTGGATGACGGGGAGGCGATCCGCACGCTCAGTGCGGAGATCCGCCGGACCATCGAAGCGATCTCCATCCCCGACGATGTGGCGGCGGCGATCACCGGCGCAGTGGCCCGGATCGGCGAACGCGTCGCCTACGCGGTCCGGTCGAGCGCGACCGCGGAGGACTTGCCGACGGCCTCCTTCGCCGGCCAGCAGGACACGTATCTGAACGTCATGGGACCGGCTTCGATACTCGAGCACATCAGCCGGTGCTGGGCATCGTTGTTCACCGAGCGAGCCGTAGCCTACCGACAGCGGAACGGCATCGACCACCGCAACGTCCAAATGGCCGTGGTCGTGCAGCAGATGGTCTTCCCGCAGGCCGCCGGCGTCCTGTTCACGGCCGATCCGGTCACGTCAAACCGGAAGGTGGCTGCCGTGGAGGCAACCTTCGGCCTGGGCGAGGCACTGGTCTCCGGCCTGGTCAACGCCGACACCTACACAGTGCGGGCCGGCCGGATCGTCGCCAAAGCGGTTGCCACCAAGCAACTTGCCATCGAGGCACTGCCGGCCGGAGGCACCCAGAAACGGGCAATCGACCGCGAGCGGCAGGAACAGCCGGCGCTGACGGATGCGCAGGTCGTACGACTGGCGCAGCTAGGCCGGCGGATCGAAGCGCACTTCGGCTACCCGCAGGACATCGAATGGTGCCTGGTCGATAGGAAATTCCAGATCGTCCAGAGCCGGCCGATCACCACGCTGTTCCCCATTCCCGCGGTCGACGACCAGCAGAACCACGTCTATATCTCCGTCGGACATCAGCAGATGATGACCGACCCGATGAAACCCCTGGGACTCTCTTTCTGGCAGATGACGACGCCGCGGCCGATGTACGAAGCCGGCGGGAGGCTCTTCGTCGACGTCGCCCGGGACCTGGGGTCGCCAACCAGCCGCGCCCGCCTCGTGGAGGGCTTCGGGAAAGCCGATCCGCTGATCGGGGACGCGCTGCGGAGCATCCTCGAACGGGGCGACTTCATCCGATCGCTGCCGGACGCGAGTCCCGGCGGCGCACCGGGAGGCGGCGCGCAAGCCTCGATCGAGACCGACCCGGCCATCGTCACCGATCTCATCGGACGCAACCAGGAATCCATCGCCGCCTTGAAACGCGACATCAGGACCAGGTCCGGATCGGCGCTGTTCGACTTCATCCTGGCCGACATTCAGGAGCTGCGGCGGATCCTGTTCGATCCGCAGAGCCATGCGGTGTTCATGTCGGCGATGGAGGCCACGTGGTGGCTCACCGAGCGACTGGAGACGTGGCTGGGCGAGAAGAACGCGGTCGACACGCTCACGCAGTCCGTCCCCCACAACGTCACGTCCGAGATGGGCCTGGCACTGCTCGCGGTCGCCGACGTGATCCGCCCGCATCGGGAGGTGGTGGCGTTTCTCCAGCGCGTCGACGATGACGACTTCCTGGAGGAGCTGCCCACCCTGGCGGGCGGTCGGGAAACGCGGGACGCCATCCGAGGCTTTCTCGACAAGTACGGCATGCGCTGTGTCGGTGAGATCGACATCACCAGGCCGCGTTGGAGCGAACGGCCCACCACGCTCATCCCCGTCCTCCTCGGCAATATCAGAAACTTCGAGCCGGGGGCCGGCGAACAGCGCTTCGAGCAAGGGCGACAGGAGGCGTCGACAAGGGAACAGGAGCTGCTGCAGCGCTTGCGGGCCTTGCCGGAGGGAGAGCAGAAAGCCAACGACGTCAAACGGAAGATCGACCGCGTCCGCACCTTCATCGGGTACCGGGAGTATCCAAAGTACGGCATGGTCAGCCGCTACTTCGTGTACAAACAGGCCTTGCTGGACGAGGCCGAGCGCCTCGTGCAGGCCCATGTGCTTCGCGAGAAGGAAGACATCTTCTACCTCAGATTTGCGGAGCTCCATGACGTCGCGCGCACGAACCACGTGGATGAACTGCTCATCGCTCAGCGCAAGGACGCGTTCAGGTCCTATCAAGCGCTCACGCCGCCGCGGGTCTTCACGTCGGACGGCGAGGTCATCGCCGGGTCATACCGACGCGATGATGTGCCGGCTGGAGCGCTGGTAGGCCTGCCGGTTTCCGCCGGGACTATCGAGGGGCGGGCTCGCGTCATCCTTGACATGGCAGAGGCCAATCTCGAACCGGGCGACATCCTGGTCACCGCCTATACGGACCCCAGCTGGTCGCCCCTGTTCGTCGCGACCGCGGGCCTGGTGACAGAGGTAGGAGGTCTGATGACCCATGGCGCGGTGATCGCGCGGGAGTACGGATTGCCGGCGGTCGTGGGCGTGGAACATGCGACCCGGCTGATCCGGGACGGGCAGCGGATCCGCGTGCATGGGACAGAGGGGTACGTCGAGATCCTTCCTTAGAAGAGGGCACCGGCTCGCCCGAGAGACCAAATCTCCTCGATCCAGGGGTTCGCGATCTCATGACGCTGCTTCGAGCCCCCGGACTGGGGAGGAGCTAGCGTTCTCTGGTGATCGTGTAAATGGCAGGGGGATCGCCGTTATCTCCGCGGATGCCGGATGCACCGCCGGTTGCTCTAACGCCAGCTGAGCTCGCGGCTCGCATCCGAGCCGCTGTCGAAAAGGGCGGTATGGCGCCACACCCGATCACCCTGGCGCGAGCCGACGCGTTCGTCGGTCAGACGGCCGCCTTTCGCTGGACGTGGATGGCGACCCGACTGCACACTTATTTGTTCGTAAGGGTTTTCGACGAGCTCATCGCCACGCCACAGAACCTCGACCAGTTCCTGGATGCGGCGCGCAATTACGCGCTGCTGCACAAGCCAGGCTTGCGACCGGGCAATCAAACTGGGACGGCGTCGATCGCTGTGGCGGTAGTTGACGACGCCCTCGACGAGGCGGTCGACTGGGCATCTTCACCGCACGGCACCAGGACCGGCCAGATCACCTTTCCGGTCGTAGCCGACTCATACAACCGCCGCGTCAGCTATCCGCGAGCAATGGTCATGGGCATCATCTACGTGCCCTACTTGAAACAGATGGTGCGCCGTTATATAGAACCCGCGGTGCGTGACGCGACGTAATGGCCATCTCGGAACCAGACATCCACTCCGTCGTGATCGACGGCGTACCCGTGTTCTGGGCAGAGAGCCATGATCCGCTTCGCCTGGCGATCATGTTTCGCGTCGGGTTCGGGGACGAGCAGCTGTCTTGGCGTGGCATCTCGCATCTGGTCGAACATCTCGCGCTGAGCGGGCTCGCGCATCAGACCTACTCGTACAACGGCTTTGTCGACGACGTGCGGACCATCTTTCATGCCCAGGGATCCGCGGATCAGCTGGTCGAGTACGCACAGCGCGTTACCAACGCGCTGGCCAACCTCCCTCTTGACCGCATCACAAGCGAGAGAAAGGTGTTGGAGTCGGAGCAGCAGTCCCAACCTGGGGGCTCATGGGCAAGTCACATGAGTCTTCGCTATGGCGCGCGCGGTTACGGGCTCGTGGATTATCCGCAGCATGGCCTGCGGTGGGTTGCCGGCGAGCAGGTAAGCAGCTGGGCGGCGGAGCGATTCTGCAAACCCAACGTGGCCGCCTGGATCAGCGGCCAGCCACCCAACAGGCTGCACTTCGATTTGCCAGCAGACGGCAAGAAGGTTCCGCAATTTCTGGTAGAGAGCCTGGCCCTACCCACGCCCTGCGTGACAGAGCACATGGCCAACGGAGTTGGCGTGTCCATGGTCGGACCACGCGGTCCGGAGCTCGTGGTCGCCGCCAGAATCGTCGATCGCCGCCTGAAAGAGCGTTTGCGGTGGCAGCAAGGCGTGGCGTATGCACCGGGGTGTATGTATCGCCCACTGAGCAATGACCTTGCCCACCTGCTTCTTCATTCAGACGCGAGCGAAGAGGACGCCGACTCGGTGGTCGAGACAGTGCTCGACGTGATTCGTGATCTTCATCTGGACGGACCGACTGACGCCGAGCTCACCGATGAGAGGGCCACTCGACGCGCTAAGGTTCCCTCCGCTGCAACGGAAATGCAGCTGGATCTGCGATGTCTCTCTGAGCTGACAGGCCGAGCCTGGAAGCCATACGACGTCTGGCAGCGAGAGCAAGACGAAGTGACACGCGCAAGCGCAGCGCACGGAATTCGCGAGGCATGGGCAAATGCGATTGTGCTTGCGCCTCTAGGACACAAGTCTCGCGCTGCATCCCTAAACGAGTATCCGATGTGGTCGACACACCGCATTCACGGCCGCTCACACCGCAGGCGCCTTTTAGTTCCCGGCGGAGTGCCCTCGGGGGCGATGTTGGTGAGCTCCGATCAGGGAGTGATGCTCGTGAATCCCGATGGCCGTTACATCTCGGTCGGATTCGCCTCCACGGCGGCCGTGCTGCGAGGTTCGAACGAGACGCGGTATCTGATCGGGTTGGACGGCTTCGGGATCGGAGTCGATCCACGTGAGTGGAACCGCATCGATGAGCTTCAGCGGCTGATCGATGCGCACGTTCCAGTGGATCGGTTTGTGCCTATGCAAGCGGCCGAGGGCGAGGCGCCCCCTCGAGACGGATGCGAAGTTTGCGGAGCCGTGCCCGCGCGCGAAGTCACGCTGAAACGGAAAACCGTTTGGCGGCGGGAAGAGACGCTCAAGGCCCGATTCTGTCGTGACTGCGGGCGAGCGACGGGCCGAGCGTGGCAGGACTTCACGCTTCGCCGGACCTTGCTGGGCATGATGACCATACCCGCCGTGATTGCGAATTCGATTGCTCTTACCCAACTCACGCTGCTTTCGGCGCCACAACGAAAATCGGGAGTAGACCATTGGATGCCGGGACGTTCGGTATTTCTGCGTCTCGGCTTCTATGTCGTATTCATTCCGATTGCGGTGATCGTTCTCGTAGCGCTGGTGGTCTGGCTCGGTGTGACAGAAAGTACTGGGTAGCGGTGGTAGGCCGGCGCAGAGTCGGTGTGATTCGGGCCTTGGTCGGAATCAGCCCGCATATCTGGCTCGCCATTCGTTCATGAGCGCAGCGAGATCGTCGGCTTTCATTCCGTAGGTGTCGGGCAAACCAGCCTCGTACCCCGAGATCTGTCGTCCAAGCCGCCGTACCCCACGCATCCGTGGGTAGCCCGGCGCAAAGTTGTACACGATCATTTTCGAGACCGGGTAAGTGCTGACGGGCCGGATGGCGCTGAAACCTACGACGTCCGACCAGGCGGTCGCGTACTGACGGCCGAGCCCTCTGACCGCGAAACCCTCCGGCGTCAGCTTGAGATAGCCGTTCATGAACAACTGAGCCACCGCGACGATCCCACTCAGCCCGAAGAAGATCACCGCTACCCAACCCACGACCATCGTGAAGGGGTCGTGGCTCGCGATCATGCTCGTGCCTCCGGCCACCAGCGCGACAGCCCCCAGGACCAGCAGTCCCCATTTCCTGCGGCTGGGGCGAAGGACGAGGGTCGTATTTTCAGCCATCTGCCTTGTGAACGGCCGACGGGCATCGCCTCTTCAGTCTGGTCAGGACTCGAGGTCAACCGACACGCGTTTCGGTCGCTCTGATTCGCTCCGCGACAATCGGGGCTCAATATCTGCTGCTCCTGGATGTTGGGTAGTTGCGACCAAGTTCTGGTCGGGGAGGCGGGATTTGAACCCGCGACCACTTGACCCCCAGTCAAGTGCGCTACCGGGCTGCGCTACTCCCCGACAGAGCAGTAATCGTAGCGACGGGCAGCCGGGGGTCGGTGGTCGCGGGTCTTCGTTTCAGCTGCGGCGCGCGGCGCTCGGAACTCTCGAGTTGATCGCGATCAGGTTGCCTTCGGTGTCCTTGAACCAGGCGCCCTTGGTGCCGTCCGGCATGTCCACGATGCCGTCCTTTGTCTTGAAGGTCGGGTAGTCGTACTCCTCGAGCTTGACGCCGTTGCTCTTCAGGTCGCGGACCGCGCCCACCACGTCCTCAACCTCGAACGCCATCTGCGTGTGCTCGCCGGACGCTTTGCCCGTGCTCTGGAATACAAGAAAGCCGGTTTCGCCTGTCTGATACAGGGCGCCGCCGTCGCCTTGCTCTTCAGCAGGCTTGAGTCCCAGCTTCTGCTCGTAGAACTGCCGAGCGCGTTTGATGTCCTGGGCGGGGATGGCGGGTGCGGAGCTCTTGATCTTCAGCATGGCGTGCCTCCTACATCACGAACCAGCTGCCGGGGAAGCCCTGATTATGCTCCCGGCCTAGGTCCGGGCGCCGTACGCGATCAGGCTGCGATGGGTTGGCGAAAAACCCGCTTCGCGCAACGCGCCTTTCAGGGGCGAATCCATTACTGATGCACCGTCGACCTTTTGCAGCTCGACGCGTCCGGCGTTCGTTGCGATCGCGATCATCGCTTTCAGATGAGCGAGCTGGACCTCGCCTGACGTGAGCAGCGACCGCCCTCCCCGCTCGAGGTAGAGGGCGAGTCTGCCATCGTCCAGCACGCAGTAAGCGCCCGCCGCGCGGCTCATCCTTCCGCCCGACTCGGGCCAGTCGATGAGGGTGCCGTATGGGTTGGCGGGATCCGTGGCCGCCATCGCCATGACCCCGGCCCCCGAGTCGCGCAGAGAGCGGAGGCGATCCACGGCCCCCGGCAAAGCAAACTGCGCCCCGCCCAATCCCTCCACGAAATAGCCACGCCGGATTCGCCCCGACTCCTCCATCGCGCGCAGCACCGGGTAGAGGCCGGCGAAGCCTCCGGGCCAACCCTCACCGACCACTGCCTCACGCGTGAGCACGCCATGACGCTGGAGGAGCACACCGGCCTCCGAGTGCAGACGCTCGGTTGGATTCGCTCCGGCGCCGAGAAGGTCAGCCACCAGCGACCAGCGACCCGTCGCGCGCGGCTGGGTGAGCTTGGGTAGGTGCGGTTTGCGCGCAGGCCGGCGCGCCAGCGGACCCAACAGGCGGAGCGGGGCGAACGTGTCGTTGGTGACCTCACCCGACCACACGAGATCCCACAGGGCATCGAGCATCACTTCCTCGTCGCCTCCGCCGCACGCGCCGTAGACGTCACGAAAGAAGCTGGCGCCGCGGGCCTTCAGATGGGCGCGCAGCCGGTCATGCAGATCCGATGAAGGAGGATCGACAGGCGGCGGCATCAGCCGCGCCGCGTCGCCGCGAAGATAGAGCGCCACGCGGCCGTCGGTGGTGCCGAGAGAGCCACGGCCTGACCAAACCACCTCTCCCATCGAGACGAGCTCGTCCAGCAGCCTGGGCACGTAGTTGCTGACGCGGGCCGAAATTATGTCGCGCTCGATCACTGTCGCGGGGAGCGCGAGCCCCTGGAGCTGGAACACGACTTCCAGCAACCGGTCGGTGCCGCCGGCACGAACGCCGATGCCGTGCCACGCGGGCAGAAACCGCGCGAGCGCATCCGGCGGAACCGACTCGACCTCGCGACGAAGTGCTGCGAGCGACCGCCGGCGCAGCGTGCGCAGGACCTCCGGATGGCAGTACTCGCGCCCCTCGGTCGCTTTGCGAAACTCGCCTGCTGCGACATCACCGCGCGCGGCCAGGCGCTTCAACGCCCCCTCGACCGCTGGACCGGGCAGAGCCCAGCGCTTCGCCGGGTCCGCGGTTACGAATGGGACGTGGGTGCGCGCATAGCGCCGCAGGAGCGAATGAAGCGGGTCAGGCCCAGGGCTCAAGAAGATGTCGGCAAGGCCTATCGGCAGGCTTGCCCCGAGCGCCTCGCGGTACCGACCAGCATCCTCCGCCGCAATCCAGCGCGTCTCGCCGGCCACGCGCACAACAACCGCCCGACGCTCTTTTTCCAGCGTGCGGAGCCACTCCTCGCTCAGGCCGCGGGCCAGCGCCTCTTCCTCGCTGAGGTCGCCCAGGCGAACGAGGAGGTCGTGCGCTTCGTCGATGTCACGGGGGAAACGCTCGGGAAGCAGTCCCTGCAGCTCGAGCTCGACTGCAGCGATGGCCTGGGGGTCGAGCAGCTCGCGCAGGTCCTCGCTGCCCAGCAGCTCGGCCAGCAGGTCGCGATCGAGTGTCAGCGCCTGGGCTCGACGCTCCGCGAGCGGCTGGTCTCCCTCGTACATGAAATCGGCCACATAAGCGAAAAGAAGCGACGATGCGAATGGCGACGCGCGCTCGGTGTCCACAGCGACGACCCGGATCTCACGTGAGCGGATCGCGCGCAAGAATGCCGTGAGGGCGGGCATGTCGAAGTGATCGCTCATCACCTCCCGCCACGTTTCGGCGAGGATCGGAAAGTCGGGATACTGCCCCGCCACCTGGAGCAGATTCGCGCTGCGCATCCGCTGCTGCCAGAGCGGCGTGCGCTGGCCAGGCCTCCGCCTGGGCAGGAGGAGCGAGCGCGCGGCGTTTTCGCGGAATCGCGCGGCAAACAGCGCCGAGGCGGGCAGCTGCCTCGACACGAGGACCTGGACTTCTTCGGGGTCGAGGATCAGCTCCTCCAGCGAAGGCGGCGACTCGACTTCTGGGAGGTGCATCGCAATGCCGTCATCGGTCCAGAGCGCGCGCGCGTCGACGCCGAGCTTTTCCTGCAGGTGCGCCTCGAGCGCAAGCGCCAGCGGGGCGTGAACCCTGCCGCCAAAAGGAGTGTGCAGACACACGCGCCAGTCGCCGACCTCATCGCGGAACCGCTCCACCACGACGGTGCGGTCATCGGGCACCGCACCGGTCGCAGCGGCCTGGTCGTCGAGGTAGGCGAGCAGGTTCTTGACCGCGAGGTCGTCGAAGCCTGCGCGGTCGCGCAGCCGTTTCGCCGCAGCGTCCGGACCCAGGGCGCGGAGCTCGCGCACCATCTTGCCGAGCGCGGCGCCGAGCTCGACCGGACGGCTGGGCGTGTCCGCCTTCCAGAATGCGATCTTCCCCGGCTCGCCGGGCGCCGGAGTGACGTGGACCTGCGATGGCGTGATCTCGGCGATCCTCCACGTCGACGCACCGAGCACGAACGTCTCGCCGACGCGAGTCTCGTACACCATCTCTTCGTCGAGCTCGCCGACCCGCCGGCCGTCTTCGAGCAGGTTGACCGAATACAGCCCTCGGTCCGGGATGGTTCCGGGATTGGTGACCGCGAGGCGCTGCGCGCCGGCGCGGCCGCGGACCTTGCCCGCCACGCGATCCCACACGATGCGGGGCCGAAGCTCGACGAACTGGTCAGACGGATAGCGGCCGCTCAGCATGTCGAGCACGGACTCGAAGGCTCTCGGGCCGAGCTCGCTGTACGGGTAGGCGCGGCGCACCACACGACCGAGGTGGTCTACGTCCCACTCGTCGAGCGCGCACATCGCGACGACCTGCTGGGCGAGGACGTCGAGCGGTTTGCGCGGCACGACTGTCGATTCGATGCGGCCCTCGAGCATGCCCTCGACGACCGCGGCCGACTCGAGCAGGTCACCGCGGAACTTCGGGATGACGACCCCACGCGATGTCTCGCCAACGGAGTGGCCCGCACGGCCCACGCGCTGGATCCCGGCGGCGACGCTCGGGGGCGCCTCGATCTGCAGCACGAGGTCGACCGCTCCCATGTCGATGCCGAGCTCGAGCGTCGAAGTCGCGATGAGCCCGCGCAGGTGCCCGGCCTTCAGCTCGTCCTCGATGAGCAGGCGCTGCTCGCGGGCGATCGATCCATGATGGGCCCGCACCAGCTCCTCCTCGGCGAGCTCGTTGACGCGAGCTGCAATCCTCTCGGAGAGGCGGCGCGAGTTCACGAACACAATGGTCGAGCGGTGCTCTCGGATCAGCTGGAGAAGTCGCGGATAGATCGCCGGCCAGATGCTGTTCTGGCCTTTCGCGCCATCTTCGTCCTCAGTGGTGAGCCTGGTCATGTCTTCGACCGGCACCTCGACCGTGACCTCCATCGTCTTCAACCGCCCTGCGTCGACGATCGCTACCTCGCGGTCCGTGCCGCCGAGAAAACGGCCGACCTCCTCCAGCGGGCGCTGCGTGGCGGAGAGGCCGATGCGCTGCGGTTGAACCCTGGTCAACTCGCACAGCCTCTCGAGGCTCAACGCCAGGTGGCTCCCGCGCTTGGTCGACGCAACGGAATGGATCTCGTCGACGATCAGCCAGCGGACCGGGGTCAGGATCTTGCGCGCGGCACTGGTCAGGATGAGGAACAGCGACTCGGGCGTGGTGATGAGGATGTCGGGCGGGTGGCGCTCCATGGACCGCCTGACTTCGGTCGGGGTATCGCCCGTGCGGATCGCGACAGAGATGTCGGGCGGTGTGATCCCTAGCGACTCCATGTGGTGGCGGATACCGACCAACGGAGAGCGCAGGTTGCGATCGACGTCGTGCGCGAGCGCCTTGAGCGGCGACACATAAAGGACGCGACAGCGCTCAGCCTCGGCCGGCATGGGCTCCGACGCGAGGCGGTCGAGGCACCACAGGAACGCGGCGAGGGTCTTGCCGCTCCCCGTCGGCGCCGCCATCAGGACATGCCGGCCGGCCGCGACCTCCTGCCAGCCCCGCTCCTGGACGGAGGTCGGCTCGGCGAACGAGGCTCGAAACCAGTCGCGTACAGGCGGCGAGAAGAGGTCGAGAACCTGCCCCACGCCGTCAATCTTGCCTGTTTCGGGCGCTACAAACAAGTGTTCTTAACAGGTGCCTACGCCACACTTGGGCGAGACAGCCGTGTACCCGTTCGAGAGGTTTGCCGAGGAAGCCAAGAAGGTGTTGACTCTCGCCCAGGAAGAGGCGGAGCGCTCCCAGCATTCCTACATCGGGACCGAGCACCTGCTGCTCGGGATCCTGCGCAATCAAGAAGGCGTCGGCTGCAAAGTCCTAGCGGGTCTTGACATCCACATCGAACCGGTCCGAAAGAAGATCGAAACGGTGCTCGGCGTGAAGGAGCGGGTCGTTTTCCAGGAGATCATCCCTACCTCGCGGGTGAAGCACGTGATCGAGATCTCGTTCGACGAGGCGCGTACTATGGGCTCCCAGAACGTGAACAGCGGCCACCTCTTGATGGGCCTGGTCATTGAAGGCGAAGGGATTGCGGCCCATGTCCTGGAGGACCTCGGCGCCGGTGCCGATCGGGTGATCGCCGCCGTGGAAGCCGCGCTGGGTGCGACACCGTCAGGACGTGGCAAGCGCAAACCTCCAGGCAGGCTCCTCCGTTCATGGCAGCCGCCCATGAGCGCGACCAGCTACGTGGCGCGCACGCGGCGCCCGGCGCGCGCAGCCTCCGACGCCGCGGACCTGCTCCGTTTGCTCCAGCTCCCCCACATCGCAAAAGTGCTGAACGCTCGAGGCATCGATGTGGAAAGACTCACCAAGGAGCTCCGCGACCCGCCGGAGGCGGTGGTCAAGCTGCGCTTTCAGCTCCAGACGGTGCGCAATGAGCTGAGCGCAGCGGTGGCGCAGCAGGACTACGAGCTCGCCGCCCGGCACGAGAAGAAAGCTGCTGCCCTGGCCAAACAGCTGGACCAGGCGGAGCAGGAGTGGCTGGGCAAGCTCGGCCGGTAATCGCAGCTCAGCGACTCAGGAAATATTCACCAGAAGTCTCAGAGTGACGGCGAAGGCCATGAGGGGACCAGCTGCGTCAGCCCGGCGGAGAGCCAGGTCAACCGGTTGGTCAGCAGCAGCACGCCCATGATCACCAGGACCGCCGCCGAGGCGAGATCGATCGCGCGGCGGTGGTTGTTCACGAAACGGATGAGCGGACGCGCGCTTTCCAGCGCGAAGGCGAGCGCGATGAAGGGCAGGCCGAGCCCGAGGCAGTAGGCGAGCATCAGGCTCAAGCCCTGCGGCGTCGTGCCAGCAATCACCGCCGAGCTCAGCACCGCGCTCAACGTGATGCCGATGCACGGCGTCCAGCCGCTGGCGAAGCCCATCCCGAGCAGAAAACCTCCCGCCACCCCTCCGCCTTGCGGAGCCGTCTTCATGAAGCGGTACTCCGTCGACAGAAACGGGATGCGAATCAAGCCGGCGACGTGGAAGGCCATCACGATGACGAAGACGCCGGCCACGATTGGTACGTAGCCCCGGATCGGCTGGACCGCCAGCGAGAACACATAAAAGAAAAGGATGAAGACGAGGGACAGGCCGGCCACAAAGCCGGCGCCGGCGACCGCGACAGGTCCCCCCCATTCGTGAGGAGGTGACGCCGAAGGGGACGGAGGGGAGGTCGCATACACATCTCCTGTCCGCGCGCCCAGGTACGCGAGGTAGGCGGGAACCAGCGGCAGCACGCACGGGGAGACAAAGGACGCGAGGCCCGCGAGGAAGGCGATCGCCGGATTGAGCCCGCTCACAGCGCCGGGCTGTTCTCTCGGGCGAGCTCCGCGATGGCGTCGGCAACCTGGCCCCAAACACGTCTGGGGAGGTCGTGACCCATGCCCTCGATCTCGATCAGACGTGCGCCGGGTATCGCGGCGGCGACGATGCGGCCGTTGTCGATTGGTACGAGCGTGTCGTCCTTTCCATGGATCACCAGGGCCGGCACGCGAAGCGACCTGAGCCGCTCGATTCGGCTCGGCGCAGCGACGATCGCGCCCAGCTGGCGCATGAACCCGGCGGGGTGATACGCGCGATCGACCGCCGCAGTGCTGCGGGCACGCTCGAACTCCTCATCGAAGGGGTCGGCGGAGCCTATGAGCCTTCGCCTTACCCACAAGCCAAGCTCGATCCGCTCCTCGCGTGTTTTCGGCGCCTTCACGAGGAGCACCTCTTGGGCCTCGGGCGTCGGCGGAATCTCGTCCTCGCCGTTCGGGCCGGACATGATCGAGGTCAGCGTCAGAATCAGCTCCGGGTGATTGAGGGCGAGCAGCTGCGCGATGAACCCGCCCATCGAAACGCCAACCACGTGCGCGGCCGGTATGCGGAGCCCGGCGAGCAGCCCGGCCGCGTCCGCAGCCATGTCGTCCAGCGTGTAGGTGGCGTCCATCCATGTGGACAGACCCGCGTCACGATTGTCAAAACGGATTACGTGGAAACCGCGCCCGGCTAGCAGCTCGCAGAAATCGTCATTCCAGCTGATCATCTGGGAGCCAAGCCCCGCGATGAGCAGAAGGCGCGGGTTGGCCGGCGCGCCGAAGGTTTCATACTCGAGCTCGATCCCGTTGGTGCTGGCGCGCGGCATCGAACCCATGCTACTAATCCACCGTGACCAGATCGCTGCCCGCGCGCTCCGCGGTGGACAAGCGCTCGACCTGGGACAGCGAGAGCGTGTTCGCCGACGAAGCCGCCTGGGAGGAGGCTGTCGACTCCATCGTGTCGCGGCTTCCCGACCTCGAGGAGTTCAAGGGCCACCTCGGCGACTCACCCGACTCCCTCGCCGACTGGTTCGACGCCATCGAGCGGGCCCGCCGCCTGATGGCCAGGGTGATGGTCTACAGCACCATGGCCTATTCGGTCGACGTCGGTGACCAGCGTGCGGCCGCCCGCGCCGACCGCACGCGCACGACCGCGGCGAAGCTGGGTGCAGCCGCCTCATTCGCCGTCCCGGAAATGCTCGCCATCGGACTGCCGAAGCTGCGCCAGTGGATCGCATCATCGCCGCGGCTATCGCACCTGGGCCACTACTTCGACAGGCTCGAGAAGCTCCAGACGCGAATCCGGAGCGCGGAGGTGGAGGAGGTGCTGACGCAGGTCTCAGACCCACTCGCCACCGCATTGTCCGCGCACGGCGTGCTGGCCAATACTGACCTCAAGTTCGCTCCCGCCGTCGGTTCGGACGGCGACCTTCGGGAGGTCGCCCAGGGAACCATCGCTTCGCTCCTGACGCATGCCGATCGCGAGGTGCGAAGGACCGCATTTGAGAGCTACGCCGACGAGCACCTCCGAATGCAGCACGCGATGGCCGCCAGCCTGGCAGGAGGGGTCAAGCGCGACCTCTTCTTCGCGCGCGCCCGCGGGTACACGTCCTCTCTGGAGGCGGCGCTCGAGCCCGGCCACATCCCGGTGGAGGTGTTCCACAACGTGCTGCGGACGTTTCGGGACAACGTCGGCATCTGGCATCGCTACTGGCGTGTCCGCCGCCAGGCGCTCGGACTCGAGGTCCTGAGGCCGTACGACACGCGGGCGCAGCTTGGCGCGACCGAGCTGAAGGTGCCTTACGAGCAGGCGGTGGACTGGATCGCAGAGGGCGTCGCGTCGCTCGGTGACGAGTACGTGAAGGTCTTACGCGAAGGCGCGATGCAGGGACGGTGGGTCGACGTGTACCCCAACCAGGGCAAGCGAATGGGCGCCTTCTCGAGCGGCGCCGTGGACACCAAGCCCTTCATCTTCATGAGCTACAACGACGACATCTTCTCGATGAGCACCCTGGCCCACGAGCTCGGCCACTCGATGCATTCGTACCTGGCGTGGCGCTCGCAGCCCTACATCTACTCGAACTACGGCCTGTTCCAGGCCGAGGTCGCATCGAACATGCACCAGGCCTTGACGCGGCGCCACCTTCTGGCGACCAAGTCCGATCCCGCGTTTCAGATCGCGGTGATCGAAGAGGCGATGTCCAATTTCTATCGCTACTTCTTCATCATGCCGTCGCTTGCCCGCCTCGAGCTCGAGATCCATCAACACGCTGAGCGAGGAGCGGCGATCACGGCGGAGTACCTGAACAATCTGATGGCCGACCTGATGGAGGAGGTCTATGGGTCGGAGGTCGACGTCAGCGAGCGCGACCGCGCGAGAATCGGCTCGACCTGGGCGCAGTTCCACACCCACCTCTACAGCAACTTCTACGTGTACCAGTACGCGACCGGCATCGCAGCGGCGGACCATCTGGCCGGCCAAGTCGCGTCCGGTGACCGGCAGGCGGTCGAGTCCTACCTCTCGTTCCTGAAGAGCGCTGGGTCGATGTATCCGCTGGAAGGACTGCGCATGGCCGGCGTCGACATGACCTCGCCCGCGCCCGTCGAAGCGGCCTTCGCGACCATGTCCTCGATGGTTGACAGGCTGGAGGCCCTGACTCAGGCTCGAACCTGAGCTCTGCTGATGAACCGAATCGCCGGGTGGCGGTGGTGGTTGGCGTCCGTACTGACGGGCCGCCCGCACTGGACTGGGTATGCGCCTGTTTACATTCCGGCAGGCACGCCACGGTGGAAACGCTGGTGGTACCGATTCAGCCCGCCGCCGGCTCCGCCCCCCCGCCCGGTCCCGCGTCAGCCGTGGATGGGGCCGCCTGATGACGAGTTGGGCGTCGGGCTGACCATGCAGCGCAGGCTATCCGCGGGCCCAGAGGCCGTCGTCATCCTCACCGACTGCGTGGCGTTCACCACTGGGTTCAGCCTCGGCGTAGGCATCAGGAGAAAGGAGGAGCCGGAGTGGATGCGCACTCTGCCGGTGCGCGGACGCCCGTCTGGGAGGCTGAGCGACGAGATGAGCCTCGACCTCGGCATACGTTTCTCTGATGGGCGGGCGACGAGCATGTCCGGCCGTGGACTGTCGAGCCCAGTGCTGGATTGGTACAGAGCGTGGCATGAGGGCGAGAACCCGCCCACGCCTGCCGGGCCCATCATCGGCCCGAGTAGCGGAGGTGGCGGCGGAAAACGTTGGGACATGAATTACTGGATCTGCCCACTGCCCCCGGATGGGCCGCTGGCGATCACGTGCAAGTGGCCAGCCGGCGGTGTTCCAGACGCCGTCGTGGAGGTGGACGGCTCGGCGATCAGACGGGCCGGTCTGAGCAGCGAGAAACTGTGGTTGGAAGAGTGATGACTCAGCAGATTACGGATGGCGACGCCTACATCGCGGCAGCACCTGAAGCCGTCCAACCGATTGCAGTCGGGCAGGCGAGTGCTCTTACGCACCGTCGAGGAACGGGATGATCGCCTGAGCAAGCGTCGGGCTCATGTTGATGTCGTAGTGCGTCAGCCCCGGCAGCACTGCGAGGCGATGGTGGGTCATGCCCGAGTGGTCCCAGTTGGCGTCACGCTTCCCCCCGCCCAGCAGGCCGAAGAAATCGACCGCGTGAGATGGCGGGACTCCGTCCGCATCACCGATCACGATCATGACCGGCATCGGCAGCGTGGCGACGTCGCCTGACCAGTCGTAATCGATCTTCAAGGCGGCCGCGAGCTGCGTCACGAGCACCGGCCAGTCCTCCTGACGCGGCGCGATCTGCACATAGTCTTGGTACATCGGGCTGTGCTTCAACGGCTCCGCCGTCTCGGGACCCATCGCATCCATGCCCGCGGTCATCTCCGGATACCAACCGCTTCGCTTGAAGACGGTCGAGACAAGGACGAGTCGTGAGACGAGCGCAGGATGCTGGATCGCAGTGCGCAATGCGACCGCACCGCCTAGCGAAAATCCCATGATCGCGGTCCGCTCGAGCTTGAGCTCCGTGATCAGCGCCGCGATGTCGTCAGCCATGGTCTCGAAGCGCATGGGTCGATCGGCGGCCGGCGAGCGCCCGTGGGACTGAAGATCCACTCCGATAACGCGATGTCGAGCCGCAAGAAGATCGACGTTGGGCCCGAACATCTCGACGGACCCGAAGCCGCCGTGCAGCAGCACGAGGGAGGAGCCCGTACCGAGATCCTGGTAGGCGAGGTCGATGCCGTTCACGCGCGCAACCATGGAGGTGCTCGGTTTGCTCATTCGACATCAATCTATCGCAAGCCACTGCGGAGGGACCGTCAGGTCAGCTCACCACGCTTGTGGATGAATCGCCGCCTGCACTCGATTGTCTACGTTGAGCTTCCTGAGCACCTGATGCACGTGCTTGTTCACGGTGTTCGTGGAGACGAACAGTCTCTGGGCAATCTGGCGGTTCGTAAGCCCAAGCCGGAGGTGATCGAGCACTTGCACCTCTCGCCGCGAGAGCTGACCAAAGCTCGTTCGGAGTCGGATCGGCAGCGCCTCGGCGTCCATTCCAAACTGTTCTGCAGCCTCCATCTCAGCACCTCCTCAATCTGGCTCGGCCGGGTTCGCAAGCGGTGGGACCAGAGTAGAAATCGGGAGGGTGCGGCCAAAAGGTGAGGAATACCTGAACCCGCGCAACTCGATACCTGAAAATCAGGTTGCCCTGGTTTTCGCAGCCGCCGCGACCCTTAAAGCACGATCCTCATCACGTCGGAGTCCCGGATCCTGAAGCCCAGCCTCAGGTAGAGCCTGTGCGCTGCCTCGCGCGCGGGGCCGCGTCCTGACTGCAGCTCAGCAACCTGGGCGCCACGCTCGCGTCCGACGTCCAGCGCCGCCTTGACCAGCGCCTCGCCGACCCCCTTGCCGCGGGCGGAATCGTCGACCACGACTTCGTCGAGGCGTGCCTTGATCCAGAACGGAGTGGTGTAGACGATGACCGTGGTCGTGCCGACGACCTCATCGCCGTCTCTCGCCAGAAGGAGAGTGACCGCGGGGTCGGCGACGAGGCGCCGCAGCCGGTCCATGTCCGGCACCTCGAGGTTCGGGTTGAGCTGCGGCAGGAGCCGCGCCAGGGACGACTGAAGCTCCGGCGTCGCCTCGGGGACAACCTCGACGCGGATCATGAACCGGCCGCGGCCGACATCGCAGGCCCCCGGCGAACGCTGGGAGCGGCTGTGGTGAGCAATGCAATCAGCAGCATGCCCGCCCCGGCGATGACTCCGGCCGTGACCGGGCCGAACCATTGGACAAGCAATCCACCCGCGAGGGCTCCGAGCGGGAGCGCGCCGAAAGCGGTGAGCGACCCGACACTCGAAACCCTCGCGATCAGCCGATCAGGAATGAGCCGGTAGTAGATCGTGCCATTAGCGATGTTCCACACCGCCCCCATGAACGCCAGGCTCGCCAGCAGGGCCGTCAACAAGATCGGGTTGCCCACCACGCCGATGGCCGCGGTCAATGTCGCCCAGACCCACAACGCGATGAGGACGACGGTATTCGGTCGAAGCCGTTTCGCCAGCCACCCGCCAGATAGAGAGCCGGCCACGCCGCCGACGCCGAACCCCGCCAGGACCAACCCGATGATGGTGCCCGAAGCGCCCCGCTGCCGCTCAGCGACGATGACGACCAGGATCACGATCTGGATCAAGCCGTTGGTCGCAGACGCAGCGAGGTTCGTGATCAGGATGTAGTGCTGGCCCCACAGCCACCGGATTCCCTCCTGGATCTCAGTCAGCACACGCCGGGGTGCGTCTGTGCGCGCCTCCTCGAACGGCGCACGAATCAGCAGGAGTGTGACGAGCGATGCGACGTAGGTCACCGCATCTGCCAGAAACGGCACCGTGCGCCCGGCGTCGAAAAGGAAACCGCCGATCGGATTGCCCAGCAGCGTGGCCGCCCTGAGCCGCCCTTCGTTTTGCGCGAGGGCGGCCGAGTGCTGCTCGGGCGGAACCACGATCCGGACCGCCGCCACCTCGCCCAGCCGAAAGAACACGAACATGGCGCCCTCGATGAAAGCGACGATCGTGATCTGCACGATGGTGAGCCGGCCCAGCCATGCCGCGAGTGGGATGCTGCCCAGTGCGACCATGCGCACGATGTCGCAGGCGATCATCAACCTCCGCCGGTTCACGCGGTCCATGACGGCGCCGGCGGGCAGCTGAAACAGGATGTAAGGCACCGTGCCGACGAAACCGACCAATCCGGCGGTCGCGGGCGAACCGGTCATGGCGAGCACAAGCAGCGGGTAGGCGATCTGCGACGTCCGCGAGCCCACCACTGAGATGGCCTGACCCGCCCACAGCAGCTGGAAGTCCCGGTTGGCTCGCAGCGGTGTCGCGATACGCCGAGATTAAAGGAGGCGGAGGAGGGCTGCGGTGGCCGCTGCGACCACGACCACGATGAGGAAGGGCGCACGCAGCACGACGGCGATTACGGCCACGCCGAGGGCGGCGGCCCGCACGTCAAGGACCAGGTGGTGCCCGGTCGAGAACGTCTGTGTCGCCACGAGCGAGGCGAGCAGCGCGATCGGGATCAACGGCACGGTGCTCTGGACGCGTGGGTCCTGAAGCCAGCGCTGCGGAAGGGATAGTCCGGCCAGCTTGAGCGCATAGCAGGAGACCGAAGCAACGAGGACCCCGGCCCAGATCATCTTTGCGTCCTCAGCACGCCATAGATTGAAACGAGCACGGCGACGATGAGGAGCGGCACGCCCGCGGGCACGAACCCAAGCACGGCTATCGCAACCACCGCCGCGGCGATGGCGATCGCCAGCGGCTCGCGTGCCCGCAGCCGCGGCGCCAGAAGCGCGAGGAATGCGGCCGGCGGGGCCGCGTCGAGGCCGAGCACCTTTGGATTCGAAAACGCATGCGCGGCAACCGCTCCGACGAGGGTGCCCAGGTTCCAGAGGATGAAAAGAGCCACGCCCGTAGCCCAGAACGCGAACCTGCTCAAGCTCGGGTCGTCGCGGGCGATCGCCATCGCCGTCGTCTCGTCGATCACGAAGTGAGCGGCCAGGACGCGGCGCGGGCCGCGGACGCCGAGCAGGGATGAAAGGCGCAAGCCGTAGAGCGCGTTGCGCGAGCCGAGAAGTGCAGCCGCCGCTGCGCCTGCCCACACGCTCCCACCCCCGCCGATCACGCCGACGAGCGCGAACTGCGAAGCGCCGGTGAACATCAGCACCGAAAGCGCGCACGTCTGGAGCAGCGAGAGTCCGGCCGCGCTGGAGATTGCGCCGAACGAGATCGCGTAGGCACCACTCGCGATGCCGATGCCGAGGGCGTCCCGGACTATCCCCCTTCGAGGATCAGCCGACCTGGCTGCCGTCCGGTCCGACGACGTCCCAGGGGGCGCCGAAGTTGTTGACGCCTTGTCCGGTGGCATCCCCGGGATTGTGATCGGTGACGACGTAGTAAAGGGGGTGGCCGCCGTACGTGACCTCGGTCGTGCCGTCGGTGCGCCTGGTTGTCGCGAGCAGCGAGGGGTTGACCCCGGCGCCGGCTTGGGGGGCGGTCCCGGTCAGCAGGGGCGGCCAGTACGCGGCGCATGCGCCGTAGCAGGTTGAGGCCGTCCCTTTGTCAGCCTCGAAGAGGTAGAGCGTTCGACCGCTGCCGTCGACGAGGATCTTGCCCAGCGCCGCGTTTGTCGCCACCGACACAGTCGCAGCCGGCGCCGCCGCGGAGGGTGATGTCGAGGCGGTCGAGGCGGGGCCCCCGCACGCGGCGGCGGCCAACATGGCGACGAAGAGAAATGTTTTGCGCATCGGAACGAGGAAGAGATACGGAGGAGGGTTACTCCGGCGTCACGTAGGCGGCGGTCAGCCCTCCATCGACAAGGAACGTGGCGCCGTTCACGTAGCTCGACTCGTCACTGGCGAGAAACAGTGCGGCGTTTGCGATCTCACGCGCTTTCGCCAGCCGGCCCATCGGGAGGTGCACGCGACGGCGCTGATAGGCGCCGGGATCCTCGTTGAAGATGCGCATCAAGAGCGGCGTTTCCACGGGCCCGGGGCACAGCGCGTTGACGCGCACGCCCTGCCGCGCGAACTGGACGCCGAGCTCACGACTCATGGAGAGCACCGCGCCTTTGCTGGCGGTGTACGCGACCTGCGACGTGGCGGCGCCGACCAGCGCCACGAACGACGCGACGTTGATCACCGAACCTCCGCCCGACTTGAGCAGGTACGGGATGCCGTACTTGCAGCACAGGAAGACTCCTTTTGCGTTCACGGCCTGGACGCGGTCCCACGCGTCGGGCTCCGTCACCAGGATGGAGTCGTCGTCGGGCGGCATGATGCCGGCGTTGTTGTAGAGGACGTCGATCCGGCCGTAGCGCTTTTCCGTTTCGGCGTACATCGCCTGCACGCTCTTCGGGTCGCTCACGTCGGCGGCGAAGAAGAAGGCTTCACGGCATTCTGCCGCGGTCTTCTCGCCAGCCTCGCGCCCGACGTCAGCCACACAGACCCGGGCGCCCTCGGCCGAAAACAGGATCGCGGCCTCGCGTCCGATACCGCCCGCCGCACCGGTGATGACGGCGACTTTTCCGTCGAGCCTACCCACGCTCGAAAAGCCTCTCGCGCTCGTAGGTCGTGACGACCTTGTCGAACAGCGCCTGCTCCGTGCGCGCGTAGTTGAGGTAGTGGTCGACCACATCATCGCCGAACGCCGCGCGGGCCATCTTGCCTTTGTCCAGGGCAGTGATCGCGTCGCGCAGCGCATGAGGAAATCGCTGGACGTCGGACTCATAGGCGTTGCCCTTGAACTCGGGCGGCAGCGTCAGCTTCTCCTCGACTCCACGCAGACCCGCGGCGAGCAGAGCCGCGAAACAAAGGTACGGATTCGCGTCCGCACCCGGGATGCGCGACTCGGTCCGCAGGTGCTGGCCATGGCCGACGATGCGAAAGCCACACGTCCGGTTGTCATGGCCCCAGGCCAACGTCGTGGGTGCCCAGCTGCCCGCGGCGAACCGCTTGTAGGAGTTGATGTTCGGGGCGAGGAAGATAGCCATCTCCGACGCGTACGCGATATGGCCGGCAAGGTATTGCTTGAAAACATCCGACTCGCCGTCGAAAACGTTGCGATCGTCCTTCCACAGACTCGAGTGCACATGGCAGGAGCTACCGATCCAGCGATGGTCCGGCTTGGCCATGAACGTCACCGAGCAGCCCTGCTGGTGGGCCATCTCCTTGATCCCGTTCTTGTAGATGACGTGGTTGTCGGCCATCGTCAGCGCGTCGGCGAACCGGAAGTTGATCTCCTGCTGCCCCGGCCAGGCTTCGCCCTTGGAACTCTCGACCGGGATGCCCGCGGCCTTCATCCCCTTGCGGACCGCGCGGAGGAAAGGCTCGTCGTAGGTCGTCGCGAGGACGTGGTAGTCGAGGATGTACGGCACCGAGGGCGTGAGGTCGATGAAGTGCTTGGCGTGCGCTTCGGCGAAGGTCTCTTTGAGCAGGTAGAACTCGAGCTCCGAGCCGAACATCGGCTCGAACCCGAGCTTGCGCGCGCGCTCGATCTGGGCCCGCAGGACCTGCCGGGGCGACGGCCGCACGGGCTTCTTGTCATGCCACGCGACGTCGCACAGAACCAGCGCCGTGGAGTCGAGCCAGGGGATCGCGCGGAGAGTGTTGAAGTCCGGCACGAGGTCGAAGTCGCCATACCCGGTCTCCCAGCTCGCCATCTGGTAGCCGGGCACGGGATCCATCTCCATGTCAACCGTGAGCAGGTAGTTGCAACCTTCCGTCGACTCTCCCTCATAAGAGGTCTCGACGAAATACTCAGCGTCGACCCGCTTGCCCATCAGCCGCCCCTGCATGTCGGTGAATGCGACGACCACTGTGTCGATCGCACCTTCGGCAACCTGGTGGGCCAGGTGCTCTTTGGTCAACAACGAATTAGCTCGTTGTTTTGTGCCGACCGCGGGCTCGAGCGACGAAGCGCTCGAAGAGCCTGCGCGCCCAGGGCAGGTCGGTCGTCAGCTCCTCGGGGTGGCACTGCACCGCAACGATAAGCCCGTCGTCGGATTCCACGCCTTCGACCGTGCCGTCCTCGCCTTTCGCGGTCTCATGCAAACCTGGCGCCAGGCGGCGGATCGCCTGGTGATGGAAGCTGTTGACGCGGATCTTGTGCTCGCCGGCCGCGTGGCCGAGCTCAGATCCGGGATCGATGACCTCGATCGTGTGCGCAAGGTGGCTGCGCCCGAAGCCCCTCACGTCGTGGTCCTCGAGGTGCTGGACCAGCGATCCGCCCAGGGCGACGTTGATCACCTGCTGGCCCCGGCAGATGCCGAGGATGGGGATCTCTTGCTCGCGCGCCTGCTGGAACAGCCGGAGCTCGGTCTCGTCCAGCTCGCGGTCGATGGGCCCGACCTTCTCGTCCTTCTGCTCGCCATAGAAGGCGGGGTCGACGTCCCATCCTCCCGGCAGAAGGAGGCCGTCGACGTCGGGCAGCGATGAGGTGCCGGGCGGGAGCTCGACCGGCTCCGCGCCGGCCGCCTCCACAGCCCTTCGATACGGCAGGTAGTAAGGTTCGCCCCTCCGCGGGCTGACCGTGATGGCGATCTTTGGTTTCTGGGCCACGCGCTAGCTGCTTGGTGCTCCCGCAGGCATGGGCGCGCCAACCACCTCGAGCTCCGCTTCGATCCTGGCCAGCTCATCAGCAGAGCCCTGTACCTTCGGTCCCTTGAACCAGTTCTTGGCCGAGAGGAACCAGTAGCCGCCGGCAAAGATCAGCACGACCGCAACCGCGATGGGTGCGTAGTTGAACGTGGCGAAGTTGTTGCCTGGCGCGGCTTGCGGTAGGACGAACAGGATCGCGATGAACGCGATCCAGACGACGGCGACCCATCCCACGATCCCACTCCATTGCCCGAGGTGCCATGGCCCTCGCTGGAACTTGTCGCCAGCCAGGCGGCGCAGGAGGATGGGAATGCCATATGCGATGTAGAGCCCGATGACTGCGATCGACGTTACTGCGGCGTAGGCCGTCGGGTTCCAGAGGTATGGCAGGCCGAGGATGAAGGCGCCCACCGCGGCGAACCAGATCGAGTTGGTTGGAGTTCGCGTGCGCTTGTTGATCCGGTGCCAGAACTCGGACCCCGGCATTGCGCCGTCGCGCGAGAAGGCGTAGATCATGCGCGAATTGGCCGTGACCGACGACATGCCGCAGTAGAACTGGGCGCCAATGACGATCAGAAGCAAAAGCGCGGCCCCGTTCTTGCCGATGGCGTCGATGAAGATCACCGCAGGCGCGGCGCCCGCCGCCCCTGCAGCGGTCGCATAGTCGGCGTCGTTGATCGCCTGAGTCACGCCGATCAGCAGGATCCATCCTGCGATGAGCGAGATGACGATGGACCAGACGATGCCGCGCGGTCCCGATATGGCGGCGTTGTGCGTCTCCTCTGTCATATGCGCCGACGCGTCATATCCAGTGAATGTGTATTGCGCCATGAGGAGCCCGGTAAGGAACACGAAGATCGACGCACCTGCAAAGCTGAACCCGGTCAGGTTCACGAACTTGGTGAACACGTAAGACGGTGATTGGTGGAACTTCGAGAACAGGAACAGGACGCCGACGATAATCAGCACGCCGGCGATGTGCCACCACACTGAGATGTCGTTGAGTCGCGCCACGAGCGTGACCCCGAACGTGTTGATGAGCCCGTGTATGAACAGCACTACCGCGTAGACACCGATGATGGTCAGCCGCGAGCTGATGGCGGTGCTGGCGTTGAGCGGCGACGGCCATGAGCCGATGAAGAGGCTCAAGAAATAGTTGACGAAAAAGGCGAGCCCGAAGTCGATGCCGGCCGTGACCGCCACCTGGCCGAGGAGGTTGAACCAGCCCGTGATCCAGCTCCACCCGGCGCTGCTCTTTCCTCCGAGCTTGGCGGCCCAGTAATAGAGCCCGCCCGCCGTGGGGTAGCTGGAGCACACCTCTGCCATCGCCAAACCGACGAGGATGACCATGACGCCCACGACCGGCCACCCGATGGTGATGACTGCCGGCCCGCCGTTGGTCATTCCGAAGTAGTAGAGCGTGAGACAGCCGGAAAGGATCGAGATGATGGTGAACGAGACAGCGAAGTTCGAGAAGCCGCTCATCCTGCGCAGGAGTTCCTGCGCGTAGCCCATGCGATGGAGTGTCTCGGTGTCAGAAGTCTGGGCCTGGACGCTCATAAGGTGCTCCTCCCTAGTAGCCTTCCCCTGAGGCTTCGGGGCGAAGCTAACAGGGGACTGGAAGGTTGTCAAGGACGTACCCAGGAGCAAGCTATTGGGGCAGGATGTAACAAACGTCACAGAGCGCGAGTCTCGGGTCGGGGAGGTCGTGCGCCAGCGCCTGGACAGCCTTAGCCCGGCCGAGCGCCGGCTCGCCCGCGCTCTGCTCGCGTCCTATCCGATCGCCGGTCTGGAGAGCGTCGCCAGGTTCGCCGAGCGGGCCGGCGTGAGCCCACCCACCGTGACGCGGTTCATCACCAAGCTTGGCTTCCGCGGTTACCCCGAGTTCCAGGAGAGCCTCCGGATCGAGGTCCAGGCCCGTCTGAGCTCCCCCCTGGCCCGCTACCGCGACGAGCCTCAGCGGACGGGCACCGACTGGATGCTCAGCGATGCCCTCGAGGTGTCGGCCCACAACCTTCAGGCAACACTTGGCCTGCTCTCGCATCGCGATGTAAACGAGGCGGTCGGTGTGCTGTCCGACGTCCGGCGCCGCGTCATGATCCTCGGCGGGCGGGTGAGCGCGAACCTCGCCCGCTATCTCGCCAGCCAGCTCCACCTGCTGCGCCCCGGAATCGGGCTTGTCGACTCCGACCGCAGCGGACCGGCGCAGCAGCTCATCGACATGCGCAAGACGGACGTGCTGGTCGTCTTCGACTACCGGCGCTACCAGCCGGACACGATCGAGAGCGCGAGGGTCGCAGCCAGCCGTGGGTGCAACGTGGTGCTCTTCACCGACCAGTGGCTTTCCCCGGCGTCAGCCTTCGCGAGGCAGGTGCTCGTCACGAGCGTGGAGACGGTCGGGCCATTCGACTCGCTCGTCGGCGCGACGGCGGTTGTCGAAGCGATGGTCGCGGCGGTGCTGAACCGCCTGGGCCCCCGCGCCGAAGCTCGGATGCAGAACCTCGAGCGGCTTCGAGCGGGAGACGTGCTGGGTGGAGCGGATGCGGGAGGGTAGGATCAGGGAGTGTCGCGACCCCGAGGCCCGAAGCAGATTCGCGGCATCGGCGGCCGGAGCCAAGGAAAGGGTGGCGTGGCTAGGAGCGCATCGTAGATGCGTGACGACGCCGCGCCGGGCCCCTTGACGCCGGCTTCAGCGCCGCAGGCGCCCGGCCGCCTAGGCCGCGAAGATGCAAAGGACCTCGGGGGCGCGACACTCTAATGGTGACGGACGTCAAGGCCCTCAGCGCTGAGGAGATCACCGAGCTCTGCCTTCGCCACACCCTCTATGACTGGTCGGCCCAGGCAGGCCTCAAACCCCTCCCCGTCACGAGCGCCAAGGGCGTCTACTTCCACACCGCCGACGGCCGCCGCTTCATCGACTTCAACAGCCAGCTCATGTGCGTCAACGCGGGGCACGGAGACCGCCGGATCATCGAAGCGATTCAGCGGCAGGCCGAGCAGCTCCCTTACATCAGCCCGTTCATGGCGCACGAAGCGCGGGCGCGCCTGGGCGCCAAGCTCGCCGAGCTGCTGCCCGGCGACATCGACAAGGTCTTCTTCACCCTTGCCGGCGCCGACGCGAACGAGAACGCGATCAAGATCGCACGAGCGGTGACCGGCCGGACCAAGATCCTGGCCCGTTACCGGTCCTACCACGGCTCGACCGGTAGCGCCGTTCAGGCGACCGGCGATCCCCGCCGGTGGGCGAATGAAAACCCCCCGGCCGGCGTCGTCCACATCCTGGATCCGTATCACGGCATCCAGCGCGGCTGGGATGCCGTTGAGGAGTCGCTGGCCGATCTCGAGGAGACGATCAAGCTGGAAGGCCCGGCGACGATCGCCGCATTCATCCTCGAACCGATCGTCGGGACCAACGGCATCCTGATCCCGCCGGACGGCTACCTCCAGGGCGTGCGCGCGATATGCGACCGCCACGGGATCCTGATGATCTGCGACGAGGTCATGACCGGCTTCGGCCGCACCGGCCGCTGGTTTGCGGTCGACCACTGGGGCGTCGTGCCCGACATGATCACGATGGCGAAGGGCCTCACGAGCAGCTATGTGCCGCTGGGCGCGGTGGGGATGCGACCCAAGGTCGCCGCCTACTTCGACGACCACGTGTTTTATGGCGGCCTGACTTACAACAGCCATCCGCTCGGCTGCGCCGCGGCGCTGGGCGCGATCCAGGCCTACGAAGAGGATGACATGGTGGGCAACGCGCAACGCATGGGCGAAGTCCTCGCGCGGCAACACAAGAAGCTGCGCGACCTGCATCCCTGCGTCGGCGCCACCCGGTCGATCGGGTTGTTCGGCTGCCTGGAGCTCGTGCGAGATCGCCAGACGCTCGAACCGCTGGCGCCTTTCAACGGAACATCGCCCGAGATGAAGGCGATCGCCCAGGCTCTTATCCAGGCGGGAATGCACACGTTCGTGCGCTGGAACACTGTCATGACCAACCCGCCGCTCTGCATCACCGAGGCCGAGCTCGATGAAGGCTTCGAGATCCTCGACTCCGCACTTGAGATCGGCGACCGCGCAGTCCGCGACTAATTCTGCCAGCCCAGATGAGCTGCGCGAGCAGCAGATGGCGCGACTGCGCGCGGGCGTCGCTCGGGTCCTTGCAACCAATGCTTTCTGGCGAGAGCGCCTGCATGACGTGCACGGATGGGATGACTTCGAGCGCCTGCCTCTAACCACCAAGGCCGAGCTCCTCGCTGACCAGCATGACCACGCCCCGTTCGGCTCCAACCTCACCCATCCGCTCGGCCAGTACGTCAGGCTGCATCAGACGTCAGGGTCGAGCGGCGACCAGCCGCTGCGCTGGCTCGACACGGAGGAGTCGTGGGACTGGTGGCTCCGAATCTGGGCTGACAACGTCTATCGCGCCGCCGGAGTGACCGCGGCCGACAGGCTGTTTTTCGCCTTCTCATTCGGCCCGTTCATCGGCTTCTGGTCTGCGTTCGGCGGCGCGGAGCGGCTGGGCGCGATGTGCATCGCCGGTGGCGCGATGACGAGCGAGCAGCGCGTGCGCAACATGCTCGACCTTGGCGCGACAGTGCTGCTTTCAACGCCGACCTACGCGCTGCGGCTCGCCGATGTCGCAAGCGAGATCGGAGTCAACCTTTCGGCGGGCAGCATCCGGACCACGATTCACGCAGGCGAGCCGGGGGCCAGCATCCCGGCGACGCGAGACGCTATCGAGGCCGCTTACTCCGCGAGCTCCTTCGACCACACGGGCATGACCGAGCTGGGGCCGACCGGCCACAGCTGCTCGGCCCGGGACGGCGTGCATTTGATCGAATCTGAATTCATATTCGAAGTTGCCGGCGATGGCGAGCTGATCGCCACGAATCTCGGCCGCTGGGGCATGCCGCTGATCCGCTACCGGACAGGCGACCGCGTAGTCGTTTCCCGCGAACCGTGCTCGTGCGGCAGCCCATTCATGAAGATCGCCGGCGGGATCCAGGGCCGGGTCGACGACATGTTCACCGTGCGCGGGGTGAACCTGTACCCCTCGCAGGTGGAGGACATCGTGCGGCGTTATCCAGAGGTGGCGGAGTTCGTCATCGAGCACCGCCACGAGCGGCAGATGGACGAGGTGACGCTGCTCATCGAGCCGGCCTTGGCGACCTTCTCGACCGAACGGCTGGAGGCAGACCTGCGGCAGGCGCTCGGCGTGCGACTGGAATGCCGGATCGTTGGGGCGGGAACCCTTCCCCGCTCCGACCTCAAGTCGAAGCGCATCATCCACGTCACGGAGTGAGGGGCGTCGCGCTGCCAGAGTTTTTTCGCCTCGCTGTATCCAACGGTGCGTGTCCACCGCAGTAATTCGGCTCCGGTGGAGCCAACGAGGCGCAATGAGCAACATTCCGCCGCGCTCTTAGCGTCGCTCGTTCGCCTTGACAACCGCCGTCAAGAGGCGCAGCAGCTCGTCGCGCTGACTCGCATCCAGCGGACCGACGAGGCGGTCGGTCATCGCGTGCGTTCGCGGGATCAGGTGCTGCACCGCATGCAGGCCGCGCGTGGTCAACGTGATGGTCTTGCGGCGGCCGTCCTTGCTGTCGCGTTGGGTGCGGATCAAGCCTCGCGTGCTCAGGCGCGAAACGACCTCGGCCATCGTCGAGCGGTCGAGCGAGACGCGCTGGCCCAGTGAGCGCTGGTCGAGGTTGGGCTCTGCGTACAGCGCATTGAGCGCCGCGAACTGCGGCGAGGTGATGGCGTGCGAGACCTCCACGTCCCAGAGCAGGTTCATCACCTGTACCGCGCGGCGCAGCAGATGGCCGGGGTGCTGCATCAGATCCTCTGGGCCGTTCTCGTCAGGCGGCTCGTTCTTCACCCTTCGTCTCCACCACGCGATAGCCCACCGGCAGCAAACGCAGCCCCAACCGCTCCTCGACCGTTCCCCACAATCCGCGCGGCAGCACGAGCGCGAACAGCGCCGCGGTCGCACCCAGACCGACCAGGTACCACGGGCCGCCCTGGGTGAATGTCGTCTGGATCGCGAAGAGCAAGATCGCGCCCAGGATCGGACCTTCGAAGGTGCCCAGGCCGCCCACCAGGACCATGAAGATCATGTAAGCCGACCACTGGACGCTGAAGATCGAGCCCGGCTCGATGAAGAGCGTGTTGGCCACGATCAGCACGCCGGCCGCGCCGCAGCCCAGACCAGCGAGCACGAACAAAAGCCGCTTCCGGGCCACCACTCGCACCCCCAGCGAGCGGGCGGCATCCTCGTCGTCGCGGATCGCCTGCAGCGAGGCGCCCAGCGGCGAGCGCAATAGAAGGAAGAGTGCAGCGAGGAAGATCACGGCGAAGGCAAGCGCCAGCCAGAAGGTGTATGCCTGCCGGAAGTTCGGCTCGTACTGGTTCAGCTGGATGAGCGAGATTCCAGTCCCGGCGCCCAGGTTCTGGTCGAGGCGGACAATGATCGAGATGACCTCAGCGATGACCCACATGCCGATCGCAAACTGGGCGGCGCGCAGCCGCAAGGCAAAGAGCGAGATCGGCACCGAGATCACGCCTGCGAGAAGCGTCGCCAGCAACATCGCGATGTAGGGCGAGATGCCCTGGTCGGCGAAGAAGACGGTGCCGTACGCACCGATGCCGATGAAGGCCTGCTGCCCGACCGAGAGCAGGCCGCCGTATCCGGCCAGGGCGTTCCACATCACCGCCAGCAGCATCAGGATCAAAAGGGTCGTGAGCTTCTGCACCACGTCGGGGTCGAAGACGAGGGGAACGCAGGCAAGCAGGACCGCGACCACGATCGTGCCGCCAGTGAAGAGCCTTGACGTTCGGGTCCACCGCTGGACCTTCACCCTGAGGTCCTCCAGAAGAGCACACGGCGAACGCCCGGCAAGACGGATCGCCCGCCGCCAAATCTCACGATCAACACCGCGAGGAAGAGCAGGTGGCCGGCCATGACCGCGAACTGGGGATGAACCTGGGCGCCAAGGGTCTGTGCCACTCCAAGCGCGAGACCTCCGAGGAGCGTGCCCCACAGCGAACCCATGCCGCCGATCACGACCGCCTCGAACGCGAAGATCAGCTGCGTAGGCCCGCTGAGCGGGCCGAACACCGAACGGATGCCGAGGAACAGCCCGCCCAGCGCCGCGATCGCCACTGCGATCGCGGTCGCACGCGCGTAGACCGCGCGGCTGTCGATGCCGACCAGCTCGGCGGCGTCCGCGTCCTCCGCGGTCGCGCGCATCATCCAACCTGCTCGAGTCCGGGACAGGAACAGCTGGAGGGCGCCGAAGATGAGCACAGCCACCACCAGGATCACCATGCCGAGCGCCGACACGGACAGGCCGCTCGTTACCTGCCAGCTGGAGGTCGTGATCGAGCCGGCGCTGCCGCCCAGCGAATGGACGTCCGGCGAAAACGTGAGCTGGAGCAGGTTCTGAACGACGATGGAAAGACCAAATGTCGCCAGCAGCGGAGTCAGGATGCCCGCTTTGAGACTTCGCTCCAGTACGATCAGCTGCAGCACGTAGCCGAACAGGATCATCACCGGCAGGGCCACGACGAACGCAACGAAGGCGGAGACGCCGGTGTGCTCGACTATGAAAAAGATGATGTACGCCCCCAGCACGGCGATGTCTCCATGCGCCAGGTTGATGATCCGCATGACCCCGAACATGATCGAGAGGCCACAGGCGAGCACGGCGTAGAAAGCGCCAAGGAAAATTCCTTGCAGGACCGCGTTGAAGAACGTCATATGGCGCGCGTCAATCCGAAATAGGCGCTGACCACCTGGTCGCGGTCGAGCGATTTCGGGTCGCCCTCGAGCACGATCCTTCCTTCAAGCATGCACAGGACCCGGTTCGCAACCTTGAGCGCGCGGGTGAGGTCCTGCTCGACGAGCAGCACCGTCGCGCCCTCGCTGAGCACGCGGGCGAGTGACCTGTAGACGGCGTCCACCACGACCGGCGCAAGGCCGAGCGAGACCTCGTCGAGCAGGAGCAGGCGCGGATTGCTCATGAGCGCCCTGCCAATCGCCACCGCCTGCTGCTCGCCGCCGGAGAGGCCGGCGGCCTGCATTCGACGGCGCGGGCGCAGAAGCGGAAAGACCTCGAGCACCGATTCCACGGTCCACCGGCCGCGCCGTCGCGATGAGGCGACGCGCAGGTTTTCTTCGACCGTCAAGCCAGGGAAGAGCCGCCTGCCCTCGGGCACAAGCGCGATTCCGAGCGCGACGCGCCGATGAGCGGGCAGCCGCGTGATGTCCACACCATCGAACACAACACTTCCGCTGTGCGGCCCGTGAGCTCCCGCGATGGCTCTCAGCAGCGTCGTCTTGCCGGCTCCGTTGGCGCCGACCAGGGCAATGATCTCGCCTTGCGCGACCTCGAGTGAAACGCCGCGCACCGCCTGCAGCAGGCCGTACCGGCAGTCGAGGCCTGCGACCCGCAGCAGCGTCATGCCTGGCTGCCGAGGTACGCGTCGATGACCGCCGCCTGAGAAACCACGGCCTCGGGCGGCCCTTCCGCGATGATCCGCCCCGCGTCCATGCAGACGAGGCGTCCGACGACCTGCATGAGGAGGTGGACGATGTGCTCGATCCAGAGCACGGCGATGCCTCGGTCGCGCAGGCCGGAGACGGTTTCCACCAACGCCGCGGACTCGGCGTCCGTGAGACCTCCGCCGATCTCGTCAAGGAGCAGCACGGCTGGATCGACCGCCAGCGCACGGGCCAGCTCCAGGCGCTTGCGCTGGAGGAGGCCGAGGCCCTCCGCCCGCCGGTTGGCGAGCGGCGTCAGCGCCGTCTGGTCGAGGACGTGAAGGCACAGGTCGTACGCCTCCGCGCCGCGGCGACGACCGCCGGCCGTCGCACCGACAAGAAGGTTTTCGAAAACCGTCATGCCGGCGAACGGGCGAGGCACCTGGTGGGTGCGGGCGATGCCGAGCTTGCAGCGCTCGGCGGCGCCCTTCGAGGTGACGTCGTGGCTCTGGAAGAAAATGCTGCCGGTGTCCGGCGCCAGCGAGCCGGACAGCACGTTGAGAAGCGTGGTCTTGCCGGCGCCGTTCGGACCCACGATGCCTACCGCCTCGCCTTTCTTCAGGGCGAGGTTGACACCGTCGAGCACTGCCAGCGCGCCGAACCTTTTGCGAACATCGACCGCGGCGAGAACAGCCTCGGTTCTCGCCTCCATAGCCTCTGTTTTATCCGGAATAGGGCTGCAGCGTCGACGCGATGGGCACGTTCGGGTCAGCCGAGTTCTCGCAGATCACAAAGTCGACAGGCCATTTCGAGACGCCTTGCTTCCACTGGCCGCCGATGATCGGCGTGCTCACGATGTTGGGGACCGTCACGCCGGCGAACTTGGCCGGCTTCGACCAGTCGAGGTTGCCGACAGGAGTCTCCACGCTGAGCGTGCTCATGGCGGAGACGACCTTTAACTTGTCCTTCGGGTTTCCGCTCGCCTTCAAGACCGCGGCCGCGACGTCGAACAGGGAGAGGCTCGCGCCGAGCTGCTGATTCCACTGCTTGCCGGTCGCCGACTCATAACCGTCGCCCAGCTGCTTGCTCGTCACGCCGGTGAGGGATGACTTGTACGGCCATGTGGGCGCCCAGTACACGCCAGAGGCGAGGCCGTTGCCTATCGCACCAAGCGATGAGACCTGGGACGGAAACAGCCCGGTCTTCGCGATCTGTCCAATCTTCACATGCTTCGTGTAGCCCTGCGACTTGGCCTGCTGCCAGAAGGTGGCGAAGTCGGGAGGGATCGGAAACGTGTTGAAGATCTGACAGTCCTCGCTGATGAACTTCTGGATCTGCGCCGTGTAGTCGTTGGTGCCGTCCTCGTAAGGACCCGGGTCGACGATGGTGTACCCGGCGCTCTTGAGCAGCGGCGCGAGAGCTCCCCTGATGGCATTGCCGTCAGCGTCATTCGGGTACATCACTCCGACCTTCTTGTTGGTCGACACCTGCGGCCACAGGTGCGTGTAGGCGAGGAAGAACTGCTCGACGCCGAAGCAGTAGTGGAATGTGTACTTGAACGGCGAAGGCTGACCGGGCTTGGCGCCGCGTCCGAGATACCAGGCCTCCCACGGCACGACGGTCGAGATGCACGGAACCCCCGCCGCCTCGCACGCATCTGACACCGGGTTTACCGTCTCTGGGGTGGATGTCGCGAGCATGAGGTCCACCTTCTGGCCCGAAATGAGGTCGCTGGCGACCTGTGACCCCACCGAGGGCGTGGACTGACCATCGCGGGAGATGATCTCGACGGAATAGTTCGTGCCCCCGATCGTCAGACCGTTCTTCAGCGCCCCCCTGGCAAGGCCTATGACGTATGAGTCCGGCTCGCCAAAGCCGGCCGCTGGGCCGGTGAGTGGGCTGACGTAGCCGATCTTTATCGTTCCCGACGGCGTCGACGTCGTCGAGGTGAGGCAGGATTCCAGCACTCCGGGGATCGCCAGGCCGCCCAGGACCAGGCCTGTCCCCTTGAGCATCTCGCGCCGCGTGATGCCGCTCGACGGCAGCTTCCTCTTGGACACCTGAATCCTCCTCCCCTGTTCAGGCCAGGACGGCAGCTTGCAAATTGCTCCGTGTACCGACGATCGGAGTTTGCGCCAGTTCATAATGCCCGTCAAGGGTGGCGAGCGAGCTCGAGTTCGAACCGCCGTATCTCTTTCCGGACTATCGCGCGACGGAGCTGCGGGCGCCGCAGCAACAGTTGGTGAAATTGCCGCGCGAATGGTTTCACCAAGCCCGCGGACCGGTGTTCGGGCGCATCCCGGTGCGGCAGGAGGACGCAGACCTCACCACTCAGCACGCCGGCGCGCCGCTGGGCGAGCGGATCATCATCACCGGCCGGGTCACCGACTCGGGTGGCCGGGCGGTGCGTAATACCCTCATCGAGGTCTGGCAGGCCAACGCCGCGGGGCGCTACATCGACCCCGTGGATGATCATCCGGCACCGCTCGATCCCAACTTCACGGGCGCGGGCCGCTGCCTTACTGACGATGAGGGTGTGTACCGATTCGTCACGGTCAAACCAGGCGCGTACCCGTGGCGCAACCATGCGAACGCGTGGCGGCCCGCGCATGTCCACTTCTCCTTGTTCGGGCCTTCGCTCGGCAGCCGGCTCGTGACGCAGATGTACTTCGCCGGAGACCCGCTGATCCCGCACGATCCGATCCTCAACTCGATCCCCGATGAGCGCGGCCGCAGCCTGCTGATGGCTCGGTTCGACCTCGACACGACGATTCCGGAGTGGGCGCTGGGGTATCGCTGGGACATCGTGCTGAGGGGCGGTGGCGCGACGCCGATGGAGCAGGGATGACTCCGACGCCGTCGCAGACCATCGGGCCATTCTTCGGCTTCGCGCTGCCGTTCGCCGATGATGCGACTGCCGTGCCGAGCGGGTCGACCGACACGCTTCGTATCGAGGGTCAGGTGCTTGACGGCGCCGGCGACCCGATGCCGGACGCTTTGCTCGAGATTTCGGAGAACGAGCAATTCGCTCGATGCCGAACCGACGCCGAAGGCGCGTTCCATTTCATCGTGCACAAGCCCGATGAAGCCTTCTTCAACGTGACGGTCTTCGCGCGGGGCTTGCTCCGGCATCTGAACACCCGGATGTACCTCCCGGGCCAAGAAGACGCGGTGCTGTCCTCCGTCGACCCGAAGCGGCGGCATACCCTGGTGGCACAGCTTGAAGGCGAGTCGCTGCGCTTCGACGTGCGCCTGCAGGGACCGGACGAAACCGTTTTTTTCGCCATCGATTAGCCAGACGTCAGGAGGTGGGAGCCATGTCAGACGATCAGTTCGAACGCGGCTTGAAGGTGCGCCGCGAGGTGATGGGCGACGCCTACGTCGACCGCGCGCTGGGCGGCGGCACGACGGTCACCGCGGACTTTCAGGATCTCCTCACGCGATACGCGTGGGGCGAGGTCTGGAGCCGTCCAGGACTCGACCGGAAGACGCGAAGCTGCGTGACCGTGGCGTTGCTGGTCGCATTGGGCAAGGAGCAGGAGCTGGCGGCCCACCTGCGTGGCGCGCTCAACAACGGAGTCAGCCGCGATGAGCTGAAAGAGGTTCTGCTGCAGACCGCGATCTACTGCGGCATCCCCGCAGCCAACGCCGCCTTTCGCGTTGCCGCCGAGGTCCTAAGGTAGGAACCGGCGATGCAGTCTTTTCTTCCGCTGGCGTCCTCGCTGCTGAGCTTCGCATTCGCCGCGATGGTGCTCGACCAGTGGTGGCAGCGGCGCCATTCCTTCCAGCTCGTCTGGGGCGTTGGGCTCATCTGGTATGGCCTCGCCACGGGGACCGAGTTCCTGGGCTCCAGGTTCGGCTGGAGCGAGCCGCTGTACCGGATCTGGTACCTGGTTGGGGCTTTTCTCGTCCCGTCATATCTGGGCGCCGGCACGCTGTACCTGCTCCAGAAGACGCGCTTCGGATACTTCGTCGCAGCCTCGATCGTGCTGGGCGGCCTGTTCTCGCTGGCGGCGACCGCGAGGTATCCGGGCTCCGTGACGGGTGGATACGTCACTTTCGCCGTGGCGCTCGTGGCCGCCGCCTCCGTCGCAGCCTCGACCGCCGTCCGGCGCGACTTTCAGGCGCACGTGGCGATGTCTTTCCTCGTCGCGGGCACGCTGGTCGTGGCCGCTCTGGTGATGACGGCGCACCTTTCAGGAGGCAGCTTTGTAGATCCCGCGACGCATGTTCCAGTCGCAGCCGCCTTCCCCGGCTACCTGCGAGTCAGCAGCGTGCCGTTCAACGCCGGCGGTGGACTTGCCCTCGTCTTCGGAGCGCTCTACTCCGCGTACATCTACATGCCGAAGAAGCGGGCTCTCGCCGCGCGGCTGGGCGTACTCGCGATCGCAGTCAACTTTTTCGCTTCGCTGCCTGTTGCCGTGACCGCGTTGTTCCGCGGCAAGCTCAACTCACGGGTGCCGGCCACGATCCTGATCGCCGTCGGGGCGTTCATTCCCGCGGTCACGAGCAGCCTCAACCGCTTCGGGGTGACGTGGTCTTTCTTCCTGGGTGAGTTCCTCGGGCTGGTCCTCATCTTTGCCGGCTTCCTGGTCAGCGAAGAGGTGTTTCGCAACGTGCGCATCGGGACCATCATCTGGTCTCGCGCGCACCGGACCTCACTCGAAAGTGAGGTCGGTTGAGATCTCGATCGCTTTCTCGATGCTCTTCGCGACAGGGCAGCGCGAGGCGTGAAATGAGTGCGATCGCTCGGCGGCTTCGCGCCTGTCCTCAGGACAGCCCCTGAGCGTGTAGTGCACGCGGATCTTCTTGATCACCAGGACCTTGTTCTCCAGGTAGATCTCGCCTTCGGCCTCCGAGGTGAGGCGTCCTTCGCTGGCGTCGATCCCGCGCGCCTCCAGCGCGCCCCCGAGGGTGCCGGTAAGTCAACCGGCGGCCGCCGCAACCACATAGTCGAGGGTCGTGGCGTGGTCCGGATACTGGCCGACCGCGGTCCCATAGTGCTCGCGCACAGGGCCGTGGGTGCCGAAGACGACCGGCTGAGACTCAGCCGGAAGGTAGGCCTGCCGGATGGGCCCGCGCTCGCGGACGATCCTTACCTTTGAGGTGTAGACGGCCTGGTTATCTGCCATCTGACAAGACTAGGCGGTGCGATCGCGACAGTGGCGAACTCGACGTTTCGCTTGACCTGCGGTGTTCGTAAGGGTCTACTAGCAGCGGCGGATGGAAGCGGTTTCAGGATCGGCGATCACTCTCGCCCAGGTGGCGCGCCTGGCCGGAGTGTCCCGAACGACCGCCTTCCGCGTGTTCAGCGACAACCCCGCGGTCAGCCAGGAAGCGCGCGCCGCCGTCGAACGCGCGGCCGTCGAGCTCGGCTACGTTCCCAATCGAGCGGCCAAGAGCCTTGTCGCCGGCCGAAGCGAGTCGGTCGGCGTTGTCATCCCCGAGCCGCGCTCAGGCCTTTTGCTGGACCCGCTGTTCCCGCGCCTGCTGCGCGGCATCGGCGAAGAGCTTTCGGCGAGCGGGCTCCAGATGGTGCTCTTCGCCCCCCAGTCCACGCCTGACATCCAGCGGCTCGAGCAGTACCTTGCCGGCGGCCACGTCGACGCCGTGATCCTCCTGACCTTCCACGACTCCGACACTCTGTCTGCTCGCCTTCAGGCTCGAGGGATCCCGGTCATCTACGGCGGCAGGCCGCCTGGCCGATCCGATGTCAGCTTTGTCGACGTCGACAACCACGCCGGCGGACTGAGCGCCACCGAGCACCTGATCGCGCAAGGGAGGCGACGAATCGCCCATATCGCCGGGCCGGTGCACTCGCGGTCGGCGTCTGACCGGGCGCAGGGTTTTCGCGAGGCGATGTGGAATTCCGCGTTGCGTTCCGACCTGGTCGCCCACGGCGAGATGGATCGCGACAGCGGCGAGGTCGCGATGTCGAGATTGCTCGCCGAGTCACACGAAATCGATGCGGTGTTCGCCGCATCCGACGCCATGGCGGCGGGCGCGATGTGGGCGATGCAGGTCCTCGGGCGCCGAGTACCAGACGACGTGGCCATCATCGGCTTCGACGACTCGCCGCTCGCGACAGCGACCCGGCCACCTCTCTCGAGCGTCAGGCAGCCGATCGAGGACATGGGTCGGGAGATGACACGCCTGGTCGTGAACATGTCGGGTGCGCGCAAGCAGGAGCCGCAGCACATGATCCTGGGCCCGGAACTTCAAATCCGGCAATCGACGCTCGCCGCAGCCGGCTGAACGCTCGTTACGCGGGGCCCTTGCCTTCCTTGAACATCATCGCCGCGTTGTAGACCGCCCAGACGTAGCGGCGGCAGTCAGCCCTCAGGTTGGCCCATTCGGTGACCGCACTGCCTCCCGCGTAGTAGGCCGTCAGCGCCTTGGCCAGGTCGTTGTTGTAACGGTTCAGGTTGTTCTTGAGGATCGCGGTGCCCATGTCGATGTTGTCGCCCGGGTCGTAGAGGTTGACGGTGCGGTTGAGCAGCGCGGGACCGTCGCCTGCCGCCGTCGCAGGCATCACCTGCATGATCCCGACCGCGCCCGCGGGAGACACGACCGATGGCTGCCATCCACTCTCATGCCAGGCCAACCCCATCACCAGATATGGATTGACCCGATGCTTCATTGCGGCGGCGTAGAGCATGGACCTGGTGATCATCATCTGGAGCTGCGGCGCGTTCGGGTCGCTGCTCGGGTCTGTGCTGGGCCAACTCTCCGTCGAACCCGCATCGATCTGGGGCTGCAGGCCTGTCGGGGGCAGGGCCTCAGGCCCCTGAAGGGATGCGTCTTGAGCGCAACTCTGGACCGCCAGCGCGACCCAGCACGCGAGCGCGAGTAGCGGCAGTCCCGCCCTCATGAAGCGATAACGCTTCGAGAGGCGGCAGTGTGCAACCGAAAGCCCAGTTGGGTCCAGGTGCCGGCGAGTGATTTGTGGACCCGAGGGGATTCGAACCCCTGACCTTCAGACTGCCAGTCTGACGCGCTCCCAACTGCGCCACGGGCCCATGGCCGCAAGACCTATCCGTCTAAAGGATACCGTCGCCTTCAGGGACCCTCGGCCCACCGCTACGATCTCCCCTGGCCTCAATCACATATGCAAACACGCGAGATCATGAAGAACGAGATCAGGGGCGGCGGCTTTCTTGCTCTGCCCGACGGCACCGGCCCGCACCCGGGCGTGGTCGTCATCCACGAAGCATTTGGCCTCAACGACCACATCAGGGGCATCACGCGCCGCTTCGCGGACGCGGGTTACGTGGCCCTCGGCGTCGACCTTTTCTCCGACCGCATCCGGGCGGTCTGCATGGCGCGGTACATGGCCGGCTTGCTGACCGGCTCCATCAACCGGTCTGGGATCGACGACCTGAAGAGCGCGCTGACATTCATGGCCAAGCTCGATGAGGTTGATGCGCAGCGGATGGGTGCGATTGGGTTTTGCATGGGCGGCGGTTTTGCGGTCGCATGGGCATGCACCGACTCACGGCTCAAGGCGATCGCTCCTTTCTACGCCACCAACCCGCGCCCGCTGGAAGTCACAAGGCGCCTGTGCCCGGTGGTCGGCTCCTACCCCGAGAAGGACTTCACCGCCAGGGCGGGACGAAAGCTCGAGGAAACGCTCACACACAACCGCATCACGCACGACATCAAGGTGTATCCCAACGCCCGTCATTCATTTTTCAATGACACGGGGCGTGCATTCGACAAGGAAGCGGCGGATGATTCGTGGAGTCGCGTGCTGAAGTTTTTCGGAGAGCAGCTGGGCAAGAAGAGTTAGCGCACATGAACGTGCTGGTCACAGGTGGCACAGGGACTCTAGGCCGGCACGTGGTCACTCTGCTCCGCCAGGGCGGGCACCGGGCGCGCATCATGAGCCGCGAACCCCGAGGTCATGTCGATGCTGTGAAGGGCGACCTCAGGACCGGGGCCGGGCTCGCCAGGGCGCTGTCAGGAATGGATGCCATCGTTCACGCGGCGTCGGCGACGCGCCAGCCGCTCAGGGGCTGGTCGGTCGACGTGCGCGGGACACGCCGCCTGCTCGGCCTGGCCCGCGAGGCGCAGATCAAGCACGTTGTGTACGTGTCGATCGTTGGAATCGACAGCTCCACCTACCCCTACCACAGGACCAAGCTGAAGACCGAGGCCGTCGTGCGCGGAGACATCGTGCCCTGGTCGATTCTTCGGGCGACGCAATTTCACGAATTCATCGAGGTGGTCCTTCGTGGGTTCTCTCGCTTGCCCGCAGTCTTCGCGGTCCCGCTGTCGTGGCAGCTCCAGCCCGTCGACTCGAAAGAAGTTGCGCAAAGGGTGGTCGACATCGTCCTCGGCCAACCGGCCGGCATACTGCCCGACTTTGGCGGCCCGGAGATCCGCGAGCTGCAGAGCCTCTCCCAGGCCTGGATGCTCGCGCGCAAAGACAACCGGCGCCTGGTCAATCTGAACCTTCCGTTCAAATTCAGCCGCCAGTTCGCGGATGGCCTGATCACGTCTCCTGACCATAAAGAAGGCAAGACCAGGTTCGACGAGTATCTTGCTGAGCGGTACCCAATGTCATGACAGGACTTGTCGATCGTTTTGGCCGGACGGGGTTCGCCGCGCTGTCGAGCCTGATCTGGGCCCTGCCGATGGCGGCATGGGCCGGCTCCGCCGACCTCTCGCCAATCGACCAGACCGCCTATCCGTGGATCGCGCTGGCGATCGGGCTTGCCATGCTGGTGGTGTGGATCGGGTTATTGACCCGACTGCGCGGGATTCCGGTGGCCCCACGCGAGCGCCGCTACGACATGCGCCAGATGTCGCGCTCTGAAAGGCGATGGACGCTCGGGCTCATAGCGTTCGGCACCGGCCTGATCGCGTGGCTCAACGGCGCGGCGACCGTCGATTGGGCACCGCTCACCCAGGCAGTCGGAAACGGCAAGGTCGGTCCCACACTGCTGGCCTTCGCACTGGCCGCGTGGCTCATCGTCATGCTGGCCGGCATGTGGTTCAGCTGGCGCCGCGCTTCAGCCGCGTTTCAGGCAAGGCTCCACGGAGTGGCCCGGGCCTGAATCGCGTCCTTCTATGTATGTGCCGGGCCTAGGCCGTCTCGGCCTTGCGAGCCAGGTTGCTGAGCAAAGTGCCGAACTCTTTCGAAACCTGAGGCCCAAGCATTCCGCCCATGACCGGTCCGAGCGGGCCACCGACCTCGACCGTCTGGCTGACCTTGGTTTTCGCGCCCGCAGGCTCGATCCGGCAGTTGAATCGAAACTTAGTGCCAGGCACGACGCTCGTCTCGAGAGCGAAGCCTTGACCCGGCTGGACGTCGACGAGCCGCATCTTGTGATGCTGGCCGGCTCTCGTGTTCATGACGCCAGTCGAGCCCGAGACGAATCCCCCGCTCCAGTCCATGGTCGATACATTGGGATTCCATTCGCCCCACGTCGACATGTCCGACCAGATCCGCCAGACCTTGTCCGGCGAAGCGGTGGTTTCAACCGAGGTGCCGTATTCGCGAGCCATCGATTTTCCCCTTCAGGCAGCAGATGAGCTGGCCAGGCGTTCACGCGGCACTTCGACGATCTGGCGCGTCTTGAGGAAGTTGAGAGAAACGACGCCCGCCACCAACAACACCGCTCCGACCACCTCAATGGGGCGCAACGGCGCGCCCTGGCCCACAGGCGCCGGCAGCGAGAAGATCAGGAACAGCGCAAGCGGATAACCGAGCTCGGCGACCGTGGCGAGCGAGGCGGGCGTATTCGACAGCGCCAGGTAGTAGAGGAGCATCGCCAGCAGTCCCGGGACCAGCACGATGCCAAGGAAGCTGGGCAGCTGCGAGGCCGAGTAGCCGCTGAAGGCCGCCCCCCCCTTGTCAATGACCACGATCACCAGCAGAACGGGCAGTGCCAGCACGAATCGCATGCTCGTGGTCACCGGAAAGCTGACGTCTTCGAGCGCGTATCGGCCCAGGACGGTTCCGCCCGCCCACATGATCACCGCGCCCAGCACCAGCACGCCGGCGATGAGCTCCGGGTGGCGGATCTGCCACGGCGCTGTCGGATCGTCTGCGAAGACGATCAGGTAGACGCCGACGAGGGCGATACCGGCCAGTGGCCAGAAGCTGCGCTTGCGCCGCTCACCCAGGAATATGCGCGCGAAGGCGATCCCAAAAACGGGCTGCAGAAGGTAGAGCAGGTAGACCTCGTGCAGAACGTCGAAGTTAGGGGCCGCCGGGTTGGCGAACGAATAACCGATGGCTTTGGTGAAGAACACTGTGGCGACTGCTTGCGGCCCGATCGCGATCGCGGCAAGAGCGACCCAGCGACGGCCGCTGAGGCGGCGCAGCGCCGGCAGGTTGACGAGGAGCACCGGTACGAGACACAGGCTGATCAGCAGGTCTTCGACCAGCACGATCTGGCCCGAGCTGAGCTGCTTGGTGAGTCCGGGACGAAAGTAGGCATCAAACGCCCAGAGGGCGGCCGCGACACTGACCAGCGCCACGGAACCCGCTTCCAGAAATCTCGAGCGAGGTTTCGTGGCGGTCACTCCAAGAGGTTATACGGTTCCGGGTTCCACCTATTCCATCAGGGCCGAGTGTGCTTAGGCCAGGACCGCGTCTTCGGCGACCTCTGCTTCGAGCGTGACTTCCGCCTGCTGGACCACGTAGATCTCCTCTGGCCGGTCGTGTCCCTCGAGCCGCCTCTTCCCGACCGAGACAAGCCGGATGTCCTCGCGCAGGATGTCGGCGACGATCGAGTAGGTGGTTTCCGAAACCAGAATCTGGTTGCCCACTGCACGCCTGCGCAGCTTCGCGCACCTGTTCACGGCGGGTGATCGGTAATCCCTGTCCGCGGCGTCCGCCTCACCTGTCAGCACCGCCATCCGGACGGAAAAGGAGAGGCGGTCCGGCCACTCCTCGGACTGCACCGCCGCCTGCGCCTCAACCGCCGCGATCACGGCATCCGTCGCGCGCGGAAATACGGCAAAGAACGAATCGCCCTCGCCCCGCTCCTTGAGCACGATCCCGCCGTTCGCCTCGATCGCTGACGTAAGCAGCTGGTCGTGACGCCGCATCGCCTGGTACATCGACGCACGGCTCTGAATCCACATCGGCGTCGATTCCACAACGTCTGTCATCAGGAACGTGACAATGCCGTCCGGCAGCGAGGATCCCTCTTCGAGCTTGAACGCCGTCCCGGGCGACGTGGTGGTCGTGCCCTCGACCGCCGCCCGCGGGACGAGCGTGCCTTCAACCACCAGGAAGTCGTCGATGGTGTGGGCGCGCCGAAAGAAATGGACGTTGTAGGAGGGAAGGAAGCTCCATTCGGAGAGGTCGGGCGCAAAGTCTGCGTCGCGGGCCACGTCAGGCGCCATGGCGAGCAGCTGGCCCAGCTTCGTGACTGCCAGCGAATCGAGCCCCAGCGACTGCCCTATCTCAGAGCTGAGCACGCGCCGGTCTTCCTGGTCAGCGGCGACCGCCACCTGGATGAGGTGGACGAAGTTGTCCAGGTCAGGCTGCGGTTCGAGAAATCTTTGGAGCTCTTCGATCGACAGCTGCATCTCGACGCTGTCAAGGCCGGATCCATTCGCACCGTTGGGGCCGTGGGCGGCGCTTTCAGCTTTCGTCTCGAACGCGGATACGACACTCTCGAAGCTGTCCGCCACCGCGAGCTCGCGCGACGCGCGCCGGTACGCCTCGCCGACCGATGCCCACTTGCCGGTCGTCACGAAATAGTTCACGGCCGCGTGCTCGTAGAGCCAGGCTGAACCTCGCAGTTGGAGATCGAGGTTCAGCGCGACCTGGAGGAAGTCAACGGCAGTGCGGTACAGCTCCGTGACAAAGGCCAAAGGTCCGATCTCGGCCACACGGATCTCGCGGTCGAGACCGGCGGCCGGGTTCGGCTGTGACGCGCCGTCCATGTAGGAGAACAGCTCGACAGCCACCATGTCGCCGTGGTTCCGCAGTCGGATCCGCGACTGCGAGACCCGTGGGCCGGGTCCGCCCAGGTCCGGCGAATCAACCACATGGACATGGCCTCCCGGGCCCCACGCGCGCTGAATCGGCGTCCGCAGGTCGGAGATGAGGCCGTAGAAGCGCTGCATGAAAACGAGCGCCTCGCGGCCGCGACCCATGTCGAAGCCGTCCTGGCGCACCGCCCGGAGATCGGCCTCCCAGGCGGCGATGAGCGCACCCCTCAAACCCACGATGCCTGGCTGCATCGAACCTTCCCTCAGGCCGGCCCGAAATCCCCCGTAGGCCGCTCCTGAGCGGGAAAGGGTAGACGGTTCGAGCCGTCTAGAGCGCTGTTTACGTGCCGCAATGCATACTGCTTTTGGGGATGGTGTTCGAGCCGGTGTTCGAACGGGCTTTCAATTCGAGGAGGCGTGATGACTGACGAGACTTCGGGCGGCCATGCCATCGAGACGCTGCAGGTCGAGGACCGCCGCTATCCTCCGAGCCCGGAGTTCAGCCGCCAGGCCAACGCCAGGCCGGATATCTACGGGAAGGGGTTCGACGAGTTCTGGTCCGACGAGTCAAAGCGCGTCACGTTCTTCGAGCCATGGCGGGAGCTCTATGAGTGGAAGCCGCCATACGCGAAGTGGTTCATCGGCGGCAAGCTCAATGTTTGCTACAACTGCGTTGACCGGCACGTCGAATCGGGCCTGAAGGACAAGGTCGCCTACTTCTGGGAAGGCGAGCCTGAGGACGACCGCCGCGAGATCACGTTCGGGCAGCTTCAGAAAGAGGTCGTGCGTTTCGCCAACGGCCTGAAGAAGCTCGGCGTCAAGAAGGGCACCCACGTCGGCATATACATGGGAATGATTCCGGAGCTTCCGGTCGCGATGCTTGCGTGCACCCGCATCGGCGCTCCATTCACCGTCGTGTTCGGCGGCTTCAGCGGCGAATCGCTGTCGGACCGCATGAACGACATGCAGTGCGAGCTGCTCATCACCCAGGACGAGGGTTGGCGCAGAGGCAACAGGGTTCCTCTCAAGGCCAACGCCGACGATGCGCTGGACCAGTCATCCACGGTGAAACGCTGTCTCGTGGTGCGGCGCACCGGCGGCGACATCAACATGCAGCAGGGAAGAGATGTCTGGGCTCACGACGTTCTGAAGGATGTCGACGACGACCCCAAGAAGTGCCCGTGCGAGCCGATGGATTCAGAAGACCTGCTCTACCTTCTGTACACCAGCGGCACGACCGCCAAGCCGAAGGGAATCATCCACACGACGGCCGGTTACCTGGTCGGCGTTTCGACCACGCATCACTACATCTTCGACGTCAAGCCGAAATCGGTTTACTGGTGCGCCGCCGACATCGGGTGGGTTACCGGGCACAGCTACATCGTGTTCGGACCGCTCGCCAATGCGACGACCGGGATCATCTACGAAGGGACGCCCGACTTTCCTGACAAGGACCGCTGGTGGAAGATCGTCGAGCGATACAGGCCCGACATCCTCTATACGGCGCCAACCACGATCCGCACGCACATGAAGTGGGGACCGGAGTATGCCCAAAAGCACGACCTCAGCTCGCTTCGCGTGCTGGGCAGCGTGGGCGAACCCATCAACCCCGAGGCGTGGGTCTGGTACCGCGAGCACGTCGGGGGCAACAGGACGCCGGTGGTCGACACCTGGTGGCAGACCGAGACCGGCATGATCCTGATCACGCCGCTGCCCGGCATCACCACCCTCAAGCCCGGCTCGGCGACCAAACCATTTCCGACCATCGATGCCGCTGTGTACAACAACGCCGGCGAAGAGGTTCCGCCCGGCGGCGGCGGCTACCTCGTCATGCGCAAGCCGTGGCCCGCGATGCTGCGGGGTATCTTCGGCGACCCCGAGCGTTACCAGCAGACCTACTGGAGCCGCTGGAAGGACACCTATTTCGTCGGCGACGGCGCCCGCGTCGACGAGGACGGCGACTTCT